>ENA-ORXT01000011-ORXT01000011.1-marine-metagenome-genome-assembly--contig:-NODE-11-length-259383-cov-18.646109_pt1 | contig 259383 bp, 220 predicted proteins | sample MGYA00237868_ERZ511482 | MGnify/ENA metagenome assembly ERZ511482
ATCGCTGACTTCTGACGCTCACGGTTCGAAGCGGGTGCAGGTGGCAGTGTCGATGCGCCCATTGGCAAAGGTGAGCGTCCAGGCCGTCCCTTTGGCAAAGGAGCGATCGGCGTCGATGACGGTGCCGCCCACCTCCAACGCCCGGATTGTCTCCGGGATGATGTCGCCGTGGCTGCACAGCACCGCCGTTTGGCCTTCGAGAGAACGGATCAGTTCCAACGCTCGGCTGGTTGAACCGCCTTCAAGCAGGGCCCCGTGCGGCTCGACTTCCAGACCGCATGCCGCCGCGAGTGGGCCCACGGTTTGCATGCAGCGCGTGGCCCGACTGGACAACACGATGTCCACGCCCGTGCCAGCCAGTGTGGTGCCTATCAGCTCGGCCTGTTCACGGCCGTAGTCATCGAGCGGACGACCCAGATCGTCGCCGGAGAAACTCCGGCGCCCCGCCGACGCATGCCGGATCAGATGAATCGTCACGAACCAGTGACTCTACTGACCACCTGCACGCTGATGCTCCATCCACCAAATCAGCAGTCGACAAGAACGTCCCGAAGGTCGCTGGTGTCGCAGCGGTGGGGTCCCTATCCGCCGAAGAGCAGATTCAGGCCTGCACCGCCAACCCGTGACCAGCTGTACGCTGAGCGCTCTGCGAGCATGCAGCGAACAAATTGAGGATTGATGGTTACCGAAGAGCAGATAATCGCCGCATTGCAGGCGGTCGAAGACCCCGAGTTGCGACGCAGCGTCATCGATTTGGGAATGATCGAATCGGTTCGGGTCGATGGTGACCGGGCCACCGCCGTTGTTGCGCTGACCAGTGAGACCTACCCCAACAAAGGCGAGCTCACCAGCCGTGTTGCCGGTGCGATTGAAGGTCTGGAAGGCGTCACCACCGCCGATATTGAATTCACCGTGATGAGCGCCGAACAGCGCACTGCGGTTCGGGAACTTCTGATGGGGGACCCGGCGGCGACCGCGGGCACCAACCCGGCGCATGGCCACGCCGAAGGTCGCGCCATCCCCTTCCAGAGTGCCGACTCCAAGACTCGAGCGCTGTTGATTGCCTCCGGCAAGGGTGGCGTAGGCAAGTCGTCGATTACCACCAACCTGGCCGTGGCGTTGGCGCAGCGCGGCCACTCGGTTGCAGTGGTGGATGCGGACGTGTGGGGCTTCTCGATTCCCCGAATGCTCGGTGTGGATCGTCCACCAACGGTGGTTGATGAGATGTTGGTTCCGCCGGAGGCCCACGGCGTGCGCATCATCTCCATGGGGTTCTTCGCCGAAGAGGACCAGCCAGTCATCTGGCGCGGTCCCATGCTGCACAAAGCGTTGGAGCAGTTTCTGACCGACGTGTTCTGGGACGATCCTGATTTCCTCCTGGTTGACCTTCCTCCGGGTACCGGCGACATCTCGCTGTCGTTGGCATCATTCCTGCCGCGCTCGGAAATGTACGTGGTCACGACCCCCCAGCCGGTAGCCCAGAAGGTGGCCCAGCGGGCCGCGTTCATGGCGCACAAGGTGCGCATCGAAGTCAAAGGCGTGATCGAAAACATGGCTTGGTTCACCGGCGACGACGGCACCCGCTACGACCTGTTCGGCAGCGGCGGCGGCCAGGAGCTTGCCGAGAAGCTGGAAGTGCCATTGCTGGGCCAGGTCCCGCTGGTTCCGCAGCTCCGAGAAGGAGCCGACACCGGCCAGCCGATTGTGGTCAGCGACCCCAATCATGAGGCCAGCCAGGAGATTGCGCGCATTGCGCAGCAGATCGATGTCGATTTGGCGCCAACGCGTCGCTACCGTTCAGAACTCAAGATCATCTGACCTTAGAAACGAGCACCTTGTGGACCTGCGAATCGGACTTGCCGAATCACCTCGAGAACTGACTATCGAACTTCCCGATGACGCCTCGCCCGAGGACGTCAAAGCCCAGATCGAAGCAGCGGTTTCCGGCGGCGACGACATGGCTTGGGTAATCGACAAGCGCGGTCGGCAGTACGGGTTCAAAGGCTCCCGGGTGACCTACGCCGAAGTCAGCTCCGCCACCAACGAACCGCGCATCGGTTTCGGCGCCAGCTGAGAGCTCCGTTCATTGTTCCGACGCGCTCCGCTCGTCGGAAACGTTGGCACGCAGCGCTCATTGTCCCGACTCGCTTCGCTCGCCGGAAACGTTGGCACGCAGCGCTCATTGTTCCGACTCGCTTCGCGCGTCTGCGCTCTGGCGTTGGCATTCTGGCGCTGGCCATGCTTGTCGCCGTGCTCTCGGCCTGTGGGACCGATGATCCGGTCGCAACACCATTGGAGGGGCGGAGCGAGTTCAGCCAGACACGGCTGGTAGCGGGCGGAGACCATGGCGTGGAACATGTTCTGGCTGATGAGCTGATTCTCTGGGGCGGTCGGCGGGGGACCGGGGCCGCCACAATGTCGGTCAATACCGGTTGGCACTATGACTCCGCAACCGGCACCTGGCGGGCCATGGCGCCGTCGCCGCTTGCCCCGCGGTGGGGTCACATGGCCTTCATGCATCGGGGCGAACTGCATGTGATTGGCGGTGTGGGCCATGTTGACGGCGCGGCATGGAATCCCCGAACCAATCAGTGGCGGTTGCTGCCGTTGGCCCTCCCCGCCGTCTCTCAAGGTTTTGACGTGGAGGCGGTCTGGGACGGTCGACGGGTTGTCCTCTGGAACCGGTCTTCGGGTCAGGTCTGGGCGTGGACCCCCGGCGGTCCTGAAGACACCATCACCGTTTGGCGGGCGCTCCCGGAGCTGGTTGTGCCCGACCTCTTCGGTTCCTCGCTGGTTGCCACTGAGTGGGGCATCGTGGCCCTGGCCGACACGCCACAGCGTCTGGAGCAACGAGCGGTCCGACTCTGGTTGCTGCAGGACGATGGTTGGCGGCGGCTGGCCGATGCCGACTTCACCGCTGCGGGCGTGGGGTTGATCGAGGTGGAGAATCACGCCTGGGTGGCGGACCGGCTCATCGTGTGGAACGGCGACGTGACCGCGGGCGCAACGCTCGTGCTTCGTGAGCCTTGGGGAACGTGGGGTCGGGGCGACCCTCCGGTGGTCCCCGGTTGCGAAGCGTCCCACCTGCCCGCAGTTGTCGGGCAAGAGGAGCAACCGATGGTGCTGGCTCACGATTTCTGTGGTGACGCCGCCGTCTTCGACGTGTTCCTCGGAACATGGCGAACGATTGCCCTGCCCCCGGGCGCAACCGATGCGGTCCCGTTCCAACTCAACGACAACACCACCTGGACCATCGACGAGTCCGGAGTACTGCAGGAGCTTGACCTCAGCGCGACCGGGTGATCTTTGAGGCGGGTGGCGGGCGCAGTCCGTCGATGTTTGAGAGCGAGATCAGCTGACGGCGAGTTCCTGGTCGCGGGCTCGCTGTTGCTTCTTGAGCGCGGCGCGGTGGCGGCGAATCGTGCGGCGCTCGTCTTCGGAGAGTCCGCCCCAGACGCCGGAGTCCTGATTGGTGATCAGCGCAAACTCCAGGCATGCGGCCCGGGCGTCACAACTGCCACAAACCTCTTTGGCGGCCGCGATCTGACGCACGGCGTTGCCGGTGGATCCGACGGGGAAAAAGACATGCGATTCGATCTCTCGACAGGCCGCGGATCGCCGCCACTCATGCGAGATCGACTCCAGATTCGGCATTGTCAGCGCCACGTTTCCCTCCACGACTCTGCTGCACGGGCGCTCGACATTGACCGCCCTATAGATAGATGTTCGTGCGGGGTTTACCCGCTTGTCTCGATCGGCACCACCGCCAGCAACTATGCTGGAGGCTGTCCGACCAGCGAATCTGCGTCGTCGTTCTCAAACGTTCTCAAGCCGTTCTCAGAAATTCAACGAACACGGATCATCGCCCGATATCTGTCCCAACGGGACGCATGCCCGGACCAGAACCCGAGAAACGATACCGGCGGTTCGATGAACTTCACAAGGGGATGTTTGGCTCATGAAATGGTCACCCTGCGTGTCATCGGCGATATCCGGCAAAGTTGGCCCCAGAACTCCCCTCGTTTGGGGACACCGAGGTGCGTCGGGGGTCGCACCGGAAAACACTCTCCGCGCGTTTCGCCTCGGGCTGGATGCGGGGGCCACCGGCACCGAGCTTGATGTGCGCCGTACCGCCGATGACCGACTGGCCGTCCACCACGACGCCGAACTGGCGGACGGCCGACTGATCATCGATCTGACCATGGCCGAGCTGCCGTCGGAGATCCCGCCGCTCGAAGCGGTGCTGGAACTCCACGCCAACGCGGCGGTCAATGTGGAGATCAAGAGCGATCCGGACGACAAGGATTTCGACCCCGCCTATCCGGTGGTGGATCTGGTGCTGGCGCTCCTGGTCGACGAGCCGACGAGCCGAACCGGCGCTCGGATTGTGACCTCGTTTGATCACAACGCGATAGCCACGGTTCGGCAGCGTTGCGTTGCGCCGGACCAGATTTCTACCGGCCTGATCACCATGAACCCGCTGATCGGGACCTCCTTTGAACGGTTACGGACCGAAGGCCATCGAGCGGTCATGGTCCACCACCGGGTGATTACCTCCGCAATGGTTGAAAAGGCTTCGGACTTCGACGTGTTTCTGGGCGCGTGGACCGTCAACAGTGAGAAGGCCATGGACCGCATGCGCAGACTGGGCGTGGACGCGATCATGACCGACACGCCTGAGGTGGGTGTGGTCCGCTACGGCGCGGGCTGAGGATTCACGGCTGTAGCAGGCGCAGAACGTCGGGCTCCCACCCCAGCTCCAGGCGGGTGGTGCGGCCCAGAAAGTCGCCATCGAGCTGCCAGGGGAACGGCCGCTCGCTCTCAATGGTGAGGGACCGAACGTCTTCGAGGACCGAAAGACCTTTGCCGGAGGTGACCCCGCCGCGGGTGAAGGCCTGCCCAATGAGCTTGGCCAGATTGGCAAACCGCAGACTCTGCACCGTCAGCAACACCAGCGCCTCATCCAACCCCGCCCGATCGCTGAGGTTCAGCGGCGCGCTCCCCAAGTACGTGTACGGGTTGGTGTTGAGCGCGATCCCGAAGTAGCCATCGTCGATTCGCTGACCGTCACCGGCATACGCCACGAAGTGGGGCTGCTTGCGGTCGTAGTGAAGGAACCAGGTCTTGAGGGCGGCGTAGATGAAGAGGGGGTGACTGAGGTAGCGCTTGAGGTCGCTGTTGCGTTCCACCTGCTCCACCACTGCCGCATCAAATCCAATGCCCGCGTGAAACAGGAACCAGCGGTCGTTCGCCTGCCCCAGACCTATCGAAGTGCCGATCGGTTCACCGGCGTCACCGGGGTCACGGTTGGCCAGGGCCTGCACCGTGGCCATGGTGGCTTCGAGCGGGTCGTCGGGCAGGCCAATCGAACGGGCGAACACGTTGGTTGAGCCTCCCGGCAAGGCGATGAGTGCGGTGTCGGTGTGGGCCAGACCGTTGGCGGCCTCGTTCAGAGTTCCATCTCCGCCAAGAACAACGGCGGCGTCCAGGCCGCGGTGTGCTGCGTCCTCGGCCAGGCGGGTGGCGTGTCCTCGCCGCGTTGTTTCGGCCAACTCGACATCATGGGCCTTGCCAAGTTCTCGCTGGATGAGCACCTGGGTTCGAGGCGTGACCGACGATGCGCTCGGATTCACGATCAGCAACAGCCTCACCGGTCACCTCCCCGCGTCACGCCAAAGGTCACACCAAACCCGGAGAATTCTGCGCCCGGTGAATTGTTTGACGTCATACAGTATGAAATCCAACAGTAAGAAGTCGAAAAACTTGCGGTTGCGGTTTGGATCTCACGCACAGCCAGTCCAGACTTGACCCATGAACGTTGCCGTATGTGTAAAGCAGATCCCTGATCCGGCTGATCCGGGCGCCATTGATCCGGAGACCAAAACGCTGAAGCGTGATGTGAAGCTCATCCTTGATGAGTCTGACAGCTACGGGGTTGAAATGGCACTCCAATTGGTGGACGCGGCGGGAGGGGGCGAAGTCACCCTCGTCTCCATGGCCCCCAACAACGAGGTCAACGGTCTGCGGACTGCGCTCGCCATGGGCGCCGACAAGGCCATCCTGGTGAGTGATGACGCACTCGCCGGTTCCGATGCCCTTGGCACCGCGAAGATTCTGGCTGCCGCCATCGCCCGGGCCAATCCGGACCTGGTTCTGGCCGCCACTGAATCAAGCGACGGCTACACCGGCACCGTGCCGGAGCAGATTGCCGAACTCATGGGTCTGCCGTCGGTCACCTTCGCCAAAGAGATCACCGTCGCCGACGGTGCAGTCAGCGTGAAGCGCCAGACCGAAGCCGGATTCGATCAGGTCGAATGCCCGCTACCCGCCGTGGTCTCGGTGACCGCCGGTGTGGTTGAGCCCCGCTACCCCTCGTTCAAAGGCATCATGGCCGCCAAGTCCAAGCCGGTCGAAGAACTTGGCTGCGCAGACCTGGGCGTTGACGCCGGAGCCGTCGGCTGGGCCGGTGCAGGTCAGGACATTGTCGCCATTGAAGAGGCCGACGCCCGCCAAGCCGGCGAAGTCATCGAAGATGATGGCGAGGCCTACCAACGTGTTGTCGGGTTCCTTCAGGAACTCAAAGTCATCTGATCGGTCTGAGGGAAGAGGAAAAAATAATGGGAACCATTTGGGTACACGCAGAAGCCGCCGGCGATCAGGTCGCCTCCACCACCCTCGAGTTGTTGGCCAAGGCCCGCACGCTCTCTGAGTCGGTCGAATGTGTCTATGGTGGCGACGCCTCGGGCATCGCCGCTCAACTTGGCGCCCACGGCGCAACCGCCGTTCACGCCACGGGCGATCTGGGCGGAGCCCTTCAAGGCCCTTCCGTGGCCGCCGCCATGGCCGGTGCCATTGCCGGTGGTGCAAGCCCCGACGCGGTGCTCTTCGGCACCACCTACGACGGCCGTGACGTGGCCGGCCGCCTGTCGGTCAAACTCGACGCACCGGTTGTGACCAACGTTGTTGACTTCGACGGCGACTTCGTCGGCATCGAACCGGTATTCGGTGGCACCATCAACGTGAAGACTGCCAACACCTCCGGCAAGCCGAAGATCCTTCTGGTTCGCCCCAAGTCATTTGAAGCTGCGGAGTCTGGTGGTGCTCCTGCCTCAATCAGTCCGCTCGCCGTTCCGGATCTCGGCGCCGCAGGTGCCGCGCGCGTCGTTGACAGCTTCGTGGAGGAGTCCGAGGGCCCCAAGCTCGACGAAGCTTCGATCGTTGTCTCCGGCGGCCGTGGCCTCGGCGAGTCTGACAAGTACGCCATGGTCGAACAACTTGCCTCCCGCCTCGGCGCCGCCGCAGGCGCATCCCGAGCCATCGTGGATGCCGGCTGGGTCCCCTACAGCTACCAGGTTGGTCAGACCGGCAAGGTGGTAAAGCCCGACGTGTACATCGCCGCAGGCATTTCCGGCGCCACTCAGCACCTGGTGGGTATGAAGGGGTCAAAGACCATCATCGCCATCAACAAGGATCCGGAAGCACCAATCTTCGGTGTGGCGGATCTGGGCATTGTGGGCGATGTCCACAAGGTCCTGCCGCAGCTGCTCGAAGCACTGGGCGCCGCGGACTGAGCGTTCCTTACGCCAGGATCCCCCCGCCGCTCCCGCGGTGGGGGATTCGCGTTTTTGCGGTGATCGGCACCCCGACCGCGCCAGCCGGCTGAACCTCATTACGCTCAGCGACGATGTCTCTTCTGGCAAACCTGTTGGCGCTCGTGCTGGTCCTGCTTCTTTGCTGGGTAGGGACGATTTGGCTCGGCAATCGGTACCACGATCGGCGCACGGCAAATCAGGTTGATTTGAACCAGAGCGCCGACGCGCCGGACCGGAAGCGAGATCAGCCCCCGAGCGTTTCTCCTCCGATCAGCGACGGCGCCGCCTCCCCACGAGCCGGCGGCGATGAAGACGGACCGTCACGGTCCCAACCCGCAATGTCAGGGGCAGAGCCCGACGCCTGTCCGAGCTGTTCCGGAAGTGGGGCGACCCGCGCCAGCGGCCGGCTTCAACCGTGTGAACAATGCGCTGGAACCGGCGTTCGCTGAACCACACCGACCGCTGTCGACGCAGCGCCTGACCGATACGGTGCCTGCCATGACTGATACCTCGCAGAAGCCCGAAATCGCTGTTCCCGCAGGCGACCCACCCGCCGACCTGGTGATAGAAGATCTGGTGGTGGGCGACGGCCCCGAAGCAGTTGCCGGGGTGCAGGTCAACGTTGACTATGTGGGCGTGAGCTGGTCCACGGGCGCCGAATTTGACGCATCGTGGAATCGTGGCGACGTGTTTGCGTTTGCCTTGGGCGGCGGCATGGTCATTCCCGGTTGGGACCAGGGCGTTGCCGGGATGAAGGTGGGCGGCCGTCGCCAGTTGACCATCCCGCCCGGTATGGCCTACGGCGCCGCTGGCGCTGGTGGGGTCATCGGACCAAACGAGACCCTGATCTTTGTGGTCGATCTCCGCTCCGTCGGCTGAACTGTTCAGCGGGAGTGGCTGGCAGCGGGGTCATGAGCGTTGCCGCAAGGACGGCTCGCTAATCGAGTTTGGTGTCCTGGGCGGTGATGGCCCAAGCCAGACCATCGGTCGGGTCTTCGATGGCGAGGTGAAGCTCCCAGCCCTGAGGTGGGGTGGCGTCATGCCAATGCACCCATCGCAGTTCGTCTGCGTATTCCGTGAGTTCGGCAATCGACAGCGGCCAGTCTGCGGTGGCGTTGGTGAGCGCCGCCAGCGTCCACCAGAGGTCGAACCGCGCTGAAGCTCCGCCGCGGCGCCGACCGTGGGATCCGCCGCTGCTGGCTGCCCACATCATTGCGGCAACCGCACTGGTCAGGGAGCCGTCGCCGGCTTTCACGCCCGGCGCGTGCGTGGTCGCAATGGCATCTTCTGCTGAGCCCTCAACCGCCACCACCTGGGCCCGCCCCGAAGACTGTTCCACCCAGGCACTGACCAGGTGGCGCAGAGCGCTGACCGCTCCGTCCACGGTCAACTCTGGTTGCGCCTGACCGCTTGAGATCGTTGTCAACTCCACAACGGCTGCCGGAGCCGGAAACTCGGCTGCGGTCGGGCGGTAGATCGCGGTGGACGGGGACTCCCACCGAGCCAACCGCAACGGCAGGTCCACGGGTTCGGGGTGGTCTGCGGGAACGACATTCTGCCCGGTGAGGTCTTCGCCCCGAAGCACCCGTTCCTGGGCTACCGCAACCCGTCGAGGGCCATGCGCCAGGTGCGGCGCAAGGTCGTCCCACGAGTGATTCTGCGCCAGTACCTCGGTGAGCGGACCCAAAGAGAAGACGGTGTCGTCGTCTTCGACAACTGCACAGGCCATGGTCGCCGGACCATCCAGGGCAATGCGATACGAGGCATTGGCCGCAGCCGGCCAGAGCTGGTGACCTCGCTCATGCGCTTGGCGACATTGGCGCCGCAGCCGATCCAGCTCCTCCCACTCCTGGTCGTCACTCAATCGGTCGACCACTCGCAGAATCTCATCCAGATCGCCAGCCGAGACCAACGCGTCAGCGTTCATTGTTCGTTCTCGCTGGCGCTCGCCCGAAGCGTTCGGCACGCAGCGTTCATTGTTCGTTCTCGCTGGCGCTCGCCCGAAGCGTTCGGCACGCAGCGTTCATTGTTCGTTCTCGCCTCAAACCAGGGGCCAGGGCCAGCGGCGGCCGCTGGGGTCGGTGGGGAACGTTCCCGAGTTCACCAGCGCCCGCGTGCGGGTGATCACCGCATCGCGTTCCAGCGGATCGAGAAGCCTGGCCAGATCGTCGGGCATCTCGGCTTCAGCGAACGCCAGGAGATCGTCGACGATTGCCGTTGGGATCGGCTCGCCGGCAAAGTCCCACAGCACCGTTCGGAGTTTGAACTCAGAGTGGAACGACAAGCCGTTGTCGATGGCGTGGATCTCGCCATCGTGGCCCAGCAGGCAGTGGCCCGACTTGCGGTCGGTGCTGTTGGCCACAAAGTCAAAAGCCGTGAGCCGTTGGAATGTCAGCCGGAATTCCTCGTTGTCCTGCAGCGTGAAATAGTGGTCCTGGTAGTCGGACGGAATGAACAGCTGCAGTGATCCGTCGCCCGCTGGTCCGTCGCGCAGAATGGTTGGCGGTACCAGGTCCCATCCCAGGGCAACCGAGAGTTCCCATGCGGCGACCTCCCGCTTGTACAACCCGGACGGAAAATCCCAGAGCGGCCGTTCGCCCTTGTGGGGTTTGTAGATGGCCTGCACGATCTGGGGTCCGTCCGGGGGAGCCGAATCCGGTCGGGCAATGTCGCACAGGAGCGTGGTGTTTGAGCTCCACGGCATGCGGCCCAGAACGTCAACCTCGCCGTCGTGCAGGTAGGCGAGCGCGGCTTCGGTCTCCAGCGGGTCGCGATCGCGAATGGGGGCGGTCTGGCTCATGGACGGCCAACGACCGCACTCGGCCTCAGTTGGAGCAGGCGCACCAGTCACCTTCGGCGTTCATCGGCGCACCGCAGTACGGGCACGGCGGCCGGCCCGCAGCCACCACGCGGCGGGCCTGATGCACGAAGCCGGTCGCCAGCGGCAGGCCTATCTGGAAGCGGGCAGTGGCCGGGTCGACGGGGAAGGCTTCGTCGTCGTCGAGCACCAACTCCTCGGCCCACAGGATCAGACAATTCTGGCTCTGCGCGTAGGCAACGCCCATCTTCTCCACGGTCCATTCGGCGATGGTGGGGTCGGCCAGAGAAAGGTCAACGGGCAGGCTGTCTTCTTCGACCTCGGGTAGATCGGTGAGCATGTTGTCGATGTACTCCGCCAACGCAAGAACCTGCTGCTTCTCCAGCTTCAGGGAGATATGGCGGCCATGGGCGGTCACCTGAAGGTAGAAGGTCCGGTCGCCGGGCGCGCCCACGGTGCCCGCAGTAAAGCGTTCCACCTCGGTGATGTCGAACGATTCAGACTCGCCGTTCATGTGCGGCAGCCATTCATGACGGCACCAGGCTGGTGAGATCATCGCCGGTGGAGTTCACGGTGAGAACAATTGGTCCGCTGAGGGTGTGCACATATGAGCTGATGGAACACGGCGAGATCACAATTCGCTGGAAGGTGTCCAGATGCACGCCCAGGGCCTGGGCCATCACCGCTTTGATGCAGTCAGCATGGGACACCGCCACGATGGTTTCACCCGGGTGCTGTCCGGCGAGTTCCGCCAGCGTGCCCGTCATGCGGGCCTGCATCTCCGGAAAGGACTCGCCCCTCGGAAAGCGGAAACCGCTTGGGTGCTTCTGCACCGTGGTCCATTCCGGCAGCTTGCGGAGATCGGCCAGCTTCTCTCCGGTCCAGGAACCGAAGTCGCACTCGTTGAGGCCCTCCCGAACGCGCACCCGAAGACCGAGTGCTTTGGCAATGGGGGCGGCGGTTTCGCGGGTGCGCTGCATGGGAGAGGCGTAGAGCGCGGTGACCGGCTTCCGATCCGCGGCTCCCAGACCAGCCAGGCGGGCGCCGGCGCGTTCGGCCTGGCCCACGCCAACCTCACTGAGGCCAAGGCCTGGAGTCCGGCCGGGCAGGATCGTTCCGGTGGTGGGCGTCTGCCCGTGGCGCACAAGAATGACTGTTGTTGCCTTTGGCGTCTGGTCTGATTTCTTTGTGGTCGGCCTCGTGCTGGTCTTCTTGGCCGTTTTGCGGTTTTTTGCCGGAGATGTGCGGGTCATGACAGCGCCGAATCTAGCGTTCCTGTGATGGAACTGTTGGATCAAGTGAACGCCGAGGTCGCAGCGTGTGAGCGCTGTCCCCGGCTCGTGGCGTGGCGAGAACAGGTTGCGCAGGAGAAGCGGGCGGCGTATCGGGACCAGACGTACTGGGGTCGCGGCGTTCCCGGGTTCGGTGATCCGGCCGCACGGCTGGTCGTCGTGGGGCTTGCTCCAGCCGCCCACGGCGCCAATCGAACCGGACGCATGTTCACCGGCGATCGATCCGGTGACTGGCTGTTTCGCGCGCTGCATCGTGCCGGTTTCGGGAACCAGGCCGAAAGTGTGTCCATCGACGACGGTCTGGAGATGACCGACGCATGGATCACCTCGCCAGTGAAGTGCGCTCCACCCCAGAACAAGCCGACCGCTGAAGAGCGAGCCAACTGCAAGCCCTTCCTCACCCGGGAATTTGATGCGCTGACCAACTGGAAGGTGGTCGTGGCTTTGGGCGGCATCGGGTACACGGCGGTGGCGCAGCACTTCGGACTGAAGCCCCGACCCAAGTTTGGCCATGGGGTGGTGGTCCCGCTTCCTGAAGCCGGTCACCCCGAAGCCAGCCGGCCCGAAGCCAGACATCCCGAAGCCAGACATCCCGAAGCCAGACATCCCGAAGCCAGACATCCCGAAGCCAGACATCCCGAAGCCAGACATATTGTGTGCTCGTACCACGTGAGTCAGCAGAACACCTTCACCGGGCGCCTTACCGAAGAGATGCTCGACAACGTGTTCGCCACGGCCCGCCAGCTGCTCTGAACCCGGCTCTTCGGGGTGGTGACGTGGAGGGGGCGACGTGTTTTGTCGAGCAGCCCGGCAAGGAGAACGTGGCGAGTTGGCTGGCGTCGGTCGATATCTTGGACTTCCCCGATGGGTTTGAGCAAGCTGCAACCGCATGCGACTTCGGGCGGGCCGCTAGCCTTCGTGCAGTGACGTTTGTACGAAACCCTTTTCTCAGAATCCCACGAGCGTTGAAATTGGTGGCGATGACCTTCGGGTTGATGCTCGTGCTCACCGCCTGCGGGCCCGGCAGCGGCGCTCCCGAAGCCTATGAGCAAAGCGTGCAGGAGTACTTCATTGCGGGCTGCGAAGCCAGCCTCGAAGATGAGCAGTACGAGCAGGAACTGGCGGTTTGCCAATGCAGCTACGAGCGCATGACGACCCAGATTCCTTTCGAAGACTTTGACGGGCTGAACGACCGCCTGCGTGACGATCCAAGCATCCTGCGCAATCCGGAGCAGGACTCGGTTGCACCAATCGCAGTGCAGATCATCAGCGACTGCATCGACTCGGTGCCGCTGCAAGTAAATCCTTAAACCAACCATCAGGAGCAGAAGCGCCATGGCCCTTCCCAACCGCATGGATCTTCACCGCCGCGCTTCCTTTCTTGATCGCGTTGCAACCGCGCCGATCTCCTGGGGAATCTGTGAGGTTCCGGACTGGGGCCAGCAGCTCCCACCCGAACGAGTCCTACGCGAGATGCGGGAGCTGGGCTTCCGGGCGACCGAACTGGGATCTCCCGGGTTCTTCCCCGAAGCGGCCCCGGATCTGACGGCGCTTCTCCAGCACCATGAGATGTCGATGCTCGGTGCTTTCGTGCCGGTCGTGCTGCACAACGAAGATGAGCGGGCGAAGACTCGGGCTGAAGCAGAAGATGCAGCCGCACTTCTGGCCGCTGTCGGTGCCAAATATTTCGTCACCGCGATCGTCACATCCTGGGACTGGGGTCCGCGATGTGAGATGACAAGCGGCCAGTGGGACCTGGTGGCCGCTGGCCTGCTGGAGTTGGAAGCTATCTGCGCCAGGCACGGGCTGATTCAGGTCATCCATCCTCACGTGGACACGGTGGTTGAGACGGCGGCCGATGTTCGTGAAGTCCTTGATCGCAGCCCGGTCAAGTGGTGCTTCGACACCGGCCACTTGTTCATTGGCGGCGTTGATCCGCTGACCTTCCTGCGCGACAACTTCGATCGGGTCGGATTGGTGCATCTCAAAGACGTTGACCAGTCCGTGGTCCCCGCCCTCAACCGCAACGAGATCGACCTGATGCGAGCCGTCCAGGATGGCATCTTCTGCAATCTTGGAACCGGCGACGTGCCCATTGGCGACGTGGTCCGCGGCATGGAGGCCGGCGGCTTCGACGGTTGGTATGTGGTTGAGCAGGACGCGGCGATCACCGGGGATCTTCCCGGTGACGGTGAAGGCCCCATGCAGGACGTGCTCCGGAGCATGGACTACCTGCGCGGGGTCGCCGCCGATCTCCCGACGGCCTGACCTGCGCCCAAGTTTGTCTTCGCGTTCAACAAATGCGCGTTCGGTGCTCGCGTTGGTCGGTCCACGTCGCGGATTTGGTGTAACTTGCGGGCGTGGGGAACCGGCTTGTGCCGTGAAGACGCGGCGGATGGCCCGGGGCCCTGCAGAACCTGTAGGAGGGAAACAAGTGAAATCCACGAATAAGTTCTTTCGTGTCGTGGCCATCCTGGCTGCGCTCGTCATGTTCGCCGCTGCGTGCGGCAGCGACAGCTCAACGACCACGGACTCAGCTGCTGACACCAGCAGCGAAACCGCGGACACCAGCAGCGAAACTGCGGACACCAGCAGTGAAACCGCGGACACCAGCAGTGAAACCGCGGACACCAGCAGCGAAACCGCTGATACCGGGTCCAGCGATGCGGCAGTTGATCTGGCGCAAAGCTCCGACCTGACATTCCACATGATCACCCACTCTGATGATGGTCCGTTCTGGTCCGTGGTCAAGAAGGGCGCCGAAGCCGCCGCCAGCGACGTTGGTGTTGAGCTTGTCTGGATGCCGGGCAACAACGACCCCGGCCAGATGGTGGTCGATATTGAGACCGCGATCAGTGAAGGCTCCGACGGTATTGCCGCATCGCTGCCCAGTCCTGATCAGTTGATTGGCCCACTGCAGGACGCGGTTGGCGCCGGTATCAACGTGTACACCCTCAACTCGGGTGCAAACGATTACGGCACCATCGGTGCCACCACCCACATTGGTCAGAGTGAAGACGTTGCCGGCCAGGGCGCCGGTCTCCGCTTCAACGAAGCGGGTGCAACCCACGTGCTCTGCGGTCGTCAGGAACAGTCCAACGTTGGTCTTGAAGAGCGCTGCGGCGGTCTTGCGGAGACCTTCAGCGGCACGGTGACCGATGAATTTGTGGGCCTCGACGCTGACCAGACCGAGCAGATCAACGGCATCAAGGCCGTCCTTGAAGCCAACCCTGAAATCGACGCCTTCCTCGGCGTTGGTCCGGTGATCGCCATGTCCGGCCTCCAGGCCGCCCAGGATCTGGGTCGTGACCTCACCATTGGTGGCTTCGACATGACGCCCGAACTTCTCGACGCCATTGAAGCCGGCGACATTGCCTTCACCGTGGATCAGCAGCAGTACCTGCAGGGTTACCTGCCGGTCGTGTTGATGTACCTGGAAGCAACCAACCAGAACACCGCTGGTGGTGGCCTGCCCATCCTTACCGGTCCGGGCTTCGTAACCCCCGCCAATGCCGGCGCCGTCAAGGCGCTGTCGGCCGAAGGCACCCGCTGATCCTTCGGGACTGACTGAACGTATCGCCACTCAGTTCTGCTGAATGGGCGACACAGATCATGTGACGTGGGACGGGCCTTGGGGCCCGTCCCACTTCATTGAGCGAGAGTTTCGTTTCCGAGAGCAGGGGTGCTGCGAGAGCGGCGAATTGAGAGGGGATGCCTGAGCCATATGTCTGAGGCAGATGTAACAAAGGTGGCCGTTGCGGCCGCAGGGGCAACAGCGGGCGAGGCGGTCCAGGGCGACGAACGTCTTGCCTACCGGGGCGTGTTTCAGCGGCTGCTGGTTCGCCCCGAGATCGGCGCCGCCATTGCCGCGGTCGCCGTGTGGATATTCTTCTGGGCGGTTTCGGTGCCGTTTGGCAAGGCCGGTGGTGCGGCGTCCATACTCGATGTGGCTTCATCGCCGCTGGGGATCATGGCCGTCGCAGTTGCCATGCTGATGATCGGGGGCGAGTTTGACTTGTCGTCGGGTGCGGCCACCGGGGCGTTCGGCATCCTCATGATCCTGATGGTCCGGGACGTGGTTGGCGATGTCGCCGGCGGCAACTTGAGTTTGTGGCTGGCGCTTCCCGCATCGTTGCTGTTTGCCCTGGGTCTGGGGTGGTTCAACGGCACCATGGTCAACCGCACCTCACTACCAAGTTTCATTGTGACGCTGGGCTCGTTCTTCATTCTCAAGGGCGCCAAACTCGGGTTCTCCAAACTGATCGTCGATCAGATTCAGGTGGGCAAGCTCAACGATCTGCAGATCAACGCTGAAGCCACCGGCGAGAGCGACAAGGGCTACGGAATTCTGCGCAAGGTTTTTGCGGCGGAGTGGCAGCGCAACGATCACATCTGGCAAAACCGGGACTGGCTCTACAGCATTGGCATCTTTGTGGGTCTCACGCTGCTGGTGCTGGCCGTGTACGAGCTGCAGTTCGCCCGTAAGTCCAGGATGAACCCGGTGGGTATCGGGGTTCTCTTCGCCGGAATCCTCGGCGCCATCCTGGGCGTCTGGTGGCTCCACAACACCGACGACGTGACCGGCAACTGGATTGGCGCAGGCATCATCGGCGGGTCCATGCTGGTGGGTTTCTACGGATGGTGCCTGTGGCGCTATCGGTTGTCTGGACGAAGCAGCAACACCGTCGCCGTCGTCGAAGAAGACCAGGCTGGCGATGGATCCTCCGGGCTGAGTGCCGGTGCGGTAGCCATGCTTGGTGCCGGCATCGTGTCGGTCGTGCTGGCGGTGGTTGCGGCTCTGGCCTTCGACCCCAACAACAGCGAGAACGTGAGCTGGCTGGTCATGGTGACCGAACAGGGCCTACGCGCCATTCTGTTCATCGGTCTTGCGTCGGCCGGTGCGGTCTTCCTGTTGATCGCCGCCAGTCGGGCTCGCAAGTCCTCTCAGATGATGGGTTCGTCTCTACTGATGTTGACCGCCCTGGCCGTTGCCGGGATGGCATTCTTCATCCGGTCCGAATCGGGGACCCCCAAGTTCCGGACGCAGGCCTTCACCGTGATGCTGGCCATCGCCGGCGTGATGTTTGTCTGGTCCATCATGTCGATGTTGTTTGAGGAACGCCGCTATCCCGATGTAAAGGCGGACCGCCTGGGCCGCATGATCGCGCTGGCTGGAGTGGTTGGTCTGGTGACCGGACTCGTCGCCCGCCTGATGTTCATCATCCCCGAAGAGGCCGACGGACCGCTCACGAAGTTCAGCGTGCGCATCCTCTGGTTCATCGGATTCACCGCCGTCTGCACCTGGGTGTTGGGCCGGACCAAATTTGGCAGCTGGACCTTTGCCGTTGGCGGCAACAAGCAGGCGTCTCGCCAAGTGGGCGTGCCCGCCGCCCGAACAAAAACCCAGCTCTTCATGCTTGTCTCGTTTGCCGCCTGGCTGGTGGGCATGCTGCTGGCGTTTCGACTCAACACCATTCAGGCGTCAACGGGTGACGGTGAAGAGTTTGAGTACATCATCGCTGCGGTGGTTGGCGGCACAGCCCTCACCGGCGGTTACGGCTCAACGCTCGGTGCGGCCATCGGCGCCATCATCATGGCGATGGCGGTGCAGGGCATTCCCTCATCCCGCTGGAACTCAGACTGGCGGTTTGTGTTCGTGGGAGCCATCCTTCTCCTCGCCGTTATCGGCAACAACTTCATTCGTGCGAAAGCTGAGGCCTCCCGATGAGCACCCCCCTTCTTGAACTGGACGGCATCGGAAAGTTCTACGGCAACATCATTGCGCTCAAGGACGTCACCACCACCGTGGAAGCCGGTCAGGTCACCTGCGTCCTCGGTGACAACGGCGCGGGCAAGAGCACCTTCATCAAGATCCTGGCCGGGGTGCACCAACACGACGCGGGCGTCATGCGCTTTGAAGGCGAAGAGCAGCGGTTCACGTCGCCCCGTGACGCGCTGGGCCTGGGCATCGCCGCGGTGTACCAGGACCTGGCCATGGTGCCGCTCATGTCGGTGTGGCGAAACTTCTTCCTGGGCAACGAGCCCACCAAAGGAGCCTTTCCGCTGCAGTGGATCGACACGCCAAAGGCCAAAGCCATCGCCAAAGAAGAGATGGCGAAGATGGGCATCGACATTCGTGACACCGAACAACCGGTGGGAACGCTGTCGGGCGGTGAGCGGCAGTCGGTCGCCATTGCCCGAGCCGTCTACTTCGGCGCCAAGGTGCTCATTCTGGATGAGCCCACCTCCGCCCTTGGCGTCAAGCAGTCCGGCGTGGTGCTGCGATACATCCTCGAAGCGGCCAAGCGCGGTCTGGGCGTGATCTTCATCACCCACAACCCCAACCATGCATGGCCGGTGGGCGATCGATTCCTGATCCTCAACCGCGGTCAGTCGATGGGAAACTTCGCCAAAGAGAACATCGACATTGGCGAGCTCACCAGCCTCATGGCGGGTGGTGCCGAACTCGAAGAGCTGCAGTCTGAGCTTGAGCGGGCCCGGTGAGCAGGCTTCAGCTGCTGGCCATCGGCCGCGTCAGCGTTGACCTGTACGCCGAGCAGGTCAACCAACCCATGCGCACCGTGGAGTCGTTCAAGAAGTCGATTGGTGGGACGGCCACCAACGTCGCGGTGGCGGCAGCCCGACTGGGCGTGAATGCGGCGCTGGGTACTCGCGTGGGCGATGACCAGTTTGGCGACTACGTGCGCTACGCGCTGGACGAAACATTCAGCGTGGACACCCGGTTTGTGGGCGTTGATCCCACACTGCAAACGCCGCTGGCGTTTGCCGAACTGGATCCGCCCGAAGACCCGTCGATCATTTTCTATCGCTCACCCCGCGCGCCGGATTTGGATATGAGCGTCGATGACTTCGCCCTGGATGTGGTGCGTGACGTGCCCATCCTGTGGTTCCCGGCCTCCCGGTTTTCCGACGCCACGGCCGCAGCCACGGTGACGTCGCTGCTCGAAGTTCGCCAGCGGGCTGCGCACACGGTGCTGGACCTGGACTGGCGTCCAATGTTCTGGGATTCCCCGGAGCAGGCGACCGAGGCGATTGCGCCCATGCTCGATCACTTCACCATTGCGATTGGTAATCGGGATGAATGTGAGATCGCCGTCGGCACTCGGGATCCCGATGAGGCCGCAGATCTGTTGCTGGAACGCGGCCTGGAGATGGCGGTGGTCAAATTGGGTGGCGATGGCGTGATGGTCGCAACGCCGAACGGACAGCGCGTCACGGTCGCTCCCTATCTGGTCGATGTGATTTCGGGTCTGGGGTCCGGCGACGCTTTTGGCGGCGCGTTCTGCCATGGACTGCTGAGCGGCTGGAGCCCGGAGCGGATTGTCAAGTACGGCAACGCCGCCGGCGCCATCGTTGCGGGGCGACTGATGTGCGCGGATGACATGCCAACCCTGGCCGAAATCGAGGAGCTGTTGAAGGCTCGAGGTGAAACGTTCGTATGACGGGTTCAGCAAAGGCGCAACTGCATTGGCCCCATGGTTCTCTGGCCAACGGCGCTGATCCGCTGGTGCTCACGCCCGAGGCCGCGGGTTGGGCCTACTCCGGTCTCCGCGTCCTCAAGCTCAACGCTGGCGAAGCTCGCACCATCGATACCGGCGGTGACGAGTACGCCATCGTTCCGTTGAGTGGTAGCTGCCGGGTCGCTGTGGGCGAGACCACCTTTGAACTGGCCGGCCGGTCGTCGGTCTTTGCTGGAGTAACCGATTGGGCGTACGTTCCAATCGACTCGATCATGACGGTGCAGTCCGACGGCGGCGGCGAATTCGCTTTGTGCTCGGCGCGTGCCACCGAACGATGTGATCCGCATTACGGCGACGCCGAATCGGTCGCGGTGGAACTGCGTGGTGGCGGACAGGCCAGCCGCCAAGTCAACAACTTCGCCTCTCCTCAACAATTTGACGGCGCGCACAAACTGATGTGCGTTGAGGTCTACACCCCCGACGGCAACTGGAGCTCGTACCCGCCGCACAAACACGATGACTCGCCCGAGTGCGAAGTCAATATCGAAGAGATCTACTACTTCCGGATTGGAAAAGCGGGCACCGCCCAGTACGCGACTGATGGTTTTGGTCTGCACCGCACCTACACCGGGGAGTTGCCCAACGGTGATTTGGAAATCGATGAAAATGTCACCGTCGGCGACGGTGATGTGTTCCTGGTGCCGCGTGGCTATCACGGCCCCTGCGTGGCGGCTCCCGGCTACACCATGTACTACCTGAACGTTCTGGCTGGTCCCGGCCGTGAGCGAAGTATGGCGTTTTGTGACGACCCGGATCATCACTGGATGCGCGAAGTCCTTGACGACCAGCCAATGGACCCGCGCCTGCCGTTGTTCTGATCCGCCGGGCGCGCCTTTGATCTTGACCAACCGCGCCGACATATTCCTGTACCGACTCTTTTCTTTCACTTCTGGAGGTCGCATGTCTGCACCAGACCAAGCCAAACAACCGATTCGTATCGCCGTGGTGGGCCTCGGCTGGATGGGCCAGGCCCACAGCCGCAGTTATCGCCGCATCCCGATGTTGTGGTCTGACCGGGCCTATGACCCGGTGCTGGCTGTCTGTGCGGACACCACCGAGGAGCGGCGCACCGCTGCCATTGACGACTTTGGCTTTGAGACTGCGGTTGCTGATTGGCGAGAGATCATGGACCGCTCCGATGTGGACGTGGTCGTGTGCACCGCACCCAACATGCTGCACGAAGACATCTGCGTTGCCGCGGCCGAAACCGGCAAGCACGTCTTCTGCGAGAAGCCGGTGGGCGGCAAGCCGGAGCAAACAGTTCGGGTCGAGAAGGCATGCCGGGACGCCGGCGTGGTCACCGGGGTGGGTTACAACTACCGGTTTGCGCCTTTGGTGCAGTACCTCAAAGGTCTGGTGGAACAGGGCGCGCTGGGCGAGATCACCAACTATCGGGGCCGCTTTTTCTCCATGTACGGCAGCGACCCGATGGGTCTGCTCAGCTGGCGGTTCGAAGTGGATCAGGCCGGCTACGGCGTATCCACCGACATCCTCAGTCACTCCATGGATCTGGCCCACATGCTGGTGGGCCCCATCTCTCGGGTCATGGGTCTGCAGAAGACCTTTATCACCGAGCGGCCGCTCCCCAAGCAGGGCGGTACCCACTATGACCGGGGTGAACCCGGTGACCCCACCGGGCCGGTCACCAACGAGGACTACTTCGCTGCGATGGTCGAGTTTGAGAACGGTGCCATCGGCAACTTCGAAACGTCTCGGTCGATCATCGGACCTGAATCTCAGAACGCGTTTGATATCTACGGCACCAAAGGCGCCGCCAACTGGAACCTCGAGACTATGAACGAGATGGGCCTGTTCCTGGTGGAGGATGAGACTTCTCGGGGATACACGACGGTCCGCGGCGGCGACCGTTACCCCTACCACGGGGCCTTCGTGCCCGGCGATGCCAACAGCATTGGCTTTGAGGACCTGGTGGCCATTGAGGACTACGAGTACCTCAACGCCGTGGTCACCGGCGGCAAACACTCCGCGTCGTTTGCCGAGGCCGTTGATTTTGTAAGCGTGCAGGACGCGTTGCTGCGTTCCACCGAAACCGGGCAATGGGAAGATGTGGTCTCACTCCGCCTGGATTGAGGCTCGATAGACGAAAAGGACAACCAATGGGTGCTGACAACACGGTGCGGCTGACAACGTCGCAGGCAATTGTGCGCTATCTGATTTCGCAGAAGTCGGTTCAGGCCGACGGCACAATCGCCCCCCTCTTTGGCGGGGTGTATGGCATCTTCGGTCACGGCAACGTGACATCCCTTGGCCACGCGCTGGAGCGAGCCAAAGAGGACCTGCCGACCTTCCGCGGCCAGAACGAACAAGGCATGGCGCTGGCGGGAGTGGCCTATGCCAAAGCCAAACGCCGACGCCAGATCATGGTGGCCACATCCTCGGTTGGCCCTGGTGCCACCAACATGGTGACTGCGGCCGGCGTGGCTCACAGCAACCGGCTTCCGTTGCTGCTCATCTCCGGTGACACCTTCACCAGCCGGCTGCCGGACCCGGTTCTCCAACAGGTCGAACACTTCGGTGATCCCACCCACACCGTGAACGACGCGTTCCGATCGGTCAGCCGCTGGTGGGACCGCATCACCAAACCTGAGCAGCTCACCACCTCGTTGCCGCACGCGATCCAGACCATGCTGGATCCGGCGGATTGCGGACCGGCATTCATTGGACTTCCCCAGGACGTGGGCGCCGAAGCGTGGGACTTCCCGCTCCACTTCTTCGATGAGCGGATCCATGACATTGCGCGGCCCCGCCCGGACCGCTCCCAACTTCAGGATGCGGTGGCCGCGCTGATGAAGGCGAAGAAGCCACTGATCATCGCCGGCGGCGGTGTTCACTATTCGCTGGCCGAAGCCGAATTGGCACGTTTCGCCCATACCCACAACATTCCGGTGGTTGAGACTGTCGCGGGAAAGGCGTGCCTGGAATGGGATCACCCCAACTACGGCGGACCGATTGGTGTGACCGGCGGGACCTCGGCCAATGCCCTGGCCGGCGAGGCCGACGTGGTCTTGGCGGTCGGGACCCGACTGCTGGACTTCACCACCGGATCCTGGACCATCTTCAAGAACGAGAACGTGCGCATCATCGGGCTGAATGTCTGCCGCTTCGACGCCACCAAACATCACTCGCTGGCGGTGGTGGCGGATGCGAAGGAGGCCCTCACCGAGATGTCGGCCGCCATGGGGGAGTGGTCGGCGGGCGACGACTGGATGGCCACCGCCCACAGCGAGGTGGGCCAGCACAACGCATACATCGACAAGATTGCGAGCGCCACCGAAACCACCGATTCGGGCTTGCCCACCTATGCCCAGGTGGTGGGCGCCGTTGACCGGTTGGCCACCGAAGAGACCTATGCGCTGGCCGCGGCCGGCGGTTTCCCGGGTGAGGTGAACAACGGCTGGCGGGCCAGGTACCTCAACAGCTTTGACTGTGAGTACGGCTACTCCTGCATGGGCTACGAGACCAGCGGAGGGTGGGGGGCAGCCATGGCTCAGCCGGACAAAGAGGTGGTCGTGTTCTGCGGAGACGGCAGCTGGATGATGCTCAACAGCGACGTCTACAGCTCGGTGCTGCATGGCCACAAGATGATCGTCATCGTGTGCGACAACGGCGGATTCGCGGTCATCAACCGCCTGCAAACCGGCATGGGCGGCGAGCCATTCAACAACCTGATCAAAGACAACCCGACGGTGGTCAATCCGGTCCCGGTTGACTTTGCCGCCCACGCGGCGGCGATGGGGGCGCTCAGCGAAACCGCAACCACAATCGAAGAGTTGGAGGCGGCGTTTGGTCGGGCGCGGGACGCGGATCGAACCTATGTGATCGCCATGGTGACCGACGCCTACAGCTGGACCGAAGGCGGTTCGTATTGGGAGGTGGGAGTTCCCGAAGTGAGTGAGTTGGAATCGGTGGCCGACGCCCGGGCGGAGATTCAGGCCGGCAAACAGGATCAACGCATCGGCTGATCACCCTGGCTCACGGCTTACGGCTCAGGCTCAAGGTCAGTTGGCCGCCTGCGCCTCAAGGAACGCCGTGATGGCGCCCTGGTTTTCCTCAACGAACTTCTCTTCAAGTTCAATCCGAACCGTCTTCATCACGTCGGCATGGCCGACCGAGCAGTCGAAGTCCGCAGTGGCCAGCGCAATCTCCCAGGCATTGAGTTCGTCCATCTCGGCCTGCGCCTCCGGACTGATTTGCAGCGCTTGCGGTTCGAATTGTTCAAAGTACTCTTCACGCTCCTCCTCGGTCATCGCCGCCAGCGCGTCTTCATCTATCGAGTCCATGGCGATGGTCGGTCTGGCCGAGAACATCGAGGTTTGCACGGTGCTCATTCGCTCGAAGACCTCGGTGAAGACATCTTCCTTCTGGTCGAGGGTGTAGGTCTTGTCGGCCATGCACCGAACCCACTCGTCGGTCAGCTTGACCATCCGGGGGTCGGCCTGGGCGCGCTCCCAGAGGTCCTCGTTGTAGTTCCCGAACTCCTCCTCGAACGCCTGGAGCAGCTCACCGTTTTCTCCGAGGAAAAAGGGATTGTCGCCCATGGCGGTGGTCTGGCAACCAGAGGGCTCCATGAGCATGAACGCTTCGTCCAGTTCCTCATCGGTGAACGGCTCACCGGTTTCCGGATTCAATGGCTGGCCGGTTTCTTCGTCCATCTGGTCGAAGATGGAGGACTGGTCACCGTGCAACGCCTCGAAGTACGCGGTTCGTCCCGCCTCCGAGAGCGATTGAACGTAGGCATCGTTTGGATCTGGTTCTGCCGCATCCATCGCCGGTATTTCGTTCATCTGGTCGAACATGAATGTGCTGATGCCGTAGCCGTATTTCTCCGCGAACTCGCGGGTGCCGAACTCCACGTCGAGGCCAGATGACGGCCCGATGGTCATCATGCTGTTGCTGCCGCTGGTGCTGGGCGTGTACTCGAAGCCGAGGTCCTGCATGCATTGCTGGATTTCGAGCTCGATGTTCTGATTGGCGTCGTCGATGTCAAAGTCCTCAAACGGGGTGACGTCGATACCGAGAGCGTCGCTGATTGGAGAGGAGAAGCTTTCCTCCCGGTCATCGGTTAGCGCAAGAACCGGGTCCTCGGAGCTGGCGTCGTTGACGGCTTCATCCGGGTTCGGGGTGGATGCCTCCACCGCTTCCGCGGTTTCCAGGGCGGCGTCGTTGCTGCCACATGAGGAAATGAAAAGGGCAGCCAAACCCACAACGATGACGAGAAGTTTGCGCATGAATTGCTTCCTTTTTGGGGCAGGAGTTCTGTCAGAGCTTCCTTGGATGTGGGTCCCGCTTCAAGTCGCCCTTCTCAGGTGGTCCTCAGAACTCAGTTGGCCCTCAGCGGGCACTCAGGTTCACGTTCAGAACCGTTGACGTCGACCTGTGAGCTGCTGGTTTGTGTGACCTGTCAGACTTGGGGGATGCAGCGGGATCCAGAATGACCGAAGTCCGCGACTACCGGGTTGGTGGTCCCGAGTCCACGCGTGCGGTCGCACGCGGCCTGGCCAACGGTGCATGGTTCCAAGCCGACATCGCACCGGAGCGGCTGCAGGCGCTCATGGTCCGAAGCAACCGTCGTGCGGCGTGGGACACACTCCTCTGGGTCGGTTTGTTGGTCGTGACCGGATGGTTGGCCTGGCAGGTCCGATCCGGCTGGTTGGCGGTGCCGGCGTTTCTGCTCTACGGCGGCTTGCACGGCGGCTCGGCCGACCCTCGCTGGCATGAGTGCGGCCATGGCACCGCCTTTGCCAGCGGGTGGATGAACAACGCGGTGTACTACCCGGCGAGCTTCATGATTGCTCGACTGCCCACCCAGTGGAGATGGTCGCACTTCCGGCACCACACCGACACCATCATCGTCGGCCGCGACGCTGAAATCCTCTATCCCCGTCCGCCCAGCTGGCGCGGGGTCTTTCTCTCCTTCACCAACTGGGTGGCCGGCCCCGCGGCGATGGTTGGCATTGTGCAACAGGCCATCACCGGGACGCTCAGCGATGTCAACCAGGAGATTGTTCCGGAGTCAGATCATCGGCGGGTGATCACCGAAGCGCGAGTCTTCACTCTGGTTTGGGTGGCGGTGCTGATGGCCTGCGGGTTCACGCAGTCGTTGTGGCCGGTGCTCTATGTGGGAGGTCCCACCATCTATGGCGCCTGGCTCATGGTCTTCTTTGGGATCACTCAGCACGCCGGCCTGCAGGAGGATGTCCTGGACCATCGGTGGTCGACCCGGTCGGTTCGAGTGAATCCGATCTTCGGCTTCCTGTATCTCAACATGAATTGGCACGTGGAGCATCACATGTTTCCGGCGGTTCCATATCACGCGCTGCCCGCCTTGCATGAGGAGATCAAAGATCAGCTGGCGCCCCCGTCGCCGTCGATGTTGCACGCCTACCGGGAGATCTTTGGCGCGCTTCGACAGCAACGTCGTGACCCGAAGTGGGAGCTCCCGCGCCACGTGCCCGATGTTCCGGGTCGTCGGCGACGCGTTGAGCAGGCGTTTTCCTGGCCCGAAGTCGATTCGGTCGACACGTGGCACGATCTTGAGGTCCCGCCGCCCGTGCCGGGCCAAATGCGCGCCGTGGGCGATGTGCTTCTGGTGTGTGTCGACGATGGCTCGACTCACGGCGATCTGGTGGCGATCTCGCGTTGGTGCACGCACGGTGACGCGGATCTTGCCGAGGGTCTGCTGATGGGGACCGAGATCGAGTGCCCCAAACACAACGGTCGCTTCGACCTGGGATCTGGCCAGCCGGTTCGTCGGCCCGTCACCACGCCCATCGAGCGGTGGACGGTTGACCGAAGCGAGACCCGGGTGCGAATTCAGCGTTTGCGGAACCCTGACATTGCGTAGCCGAGTCATGCGGCGCAGCGGGCAAATCTTTCGTAGCATCGGGCTATGACAGAACAACGTGATTCACGCCCGACGATCGCAGTCCTGGGGGTGGGTCGGATTGGCCGAATGCACGCCGAACTGATTGCTCACCAGGTCCCCGGCTTGGCGTTGATGTCGGTCTTCGACGTGCATCAACCGGCGGCCGTTTCGGTGGCCGAAGATCTTGGCGTCATTGCGGCGTCATCGGTGGAGGAGGTTCTGGCCTCTGATGTGGATGCGGTAGCGGTCTGTTCCAGTACCGACACCCATGTCGACCTGGTGGTGGCGGCTGCCGAGGCTGGCAAGGCCATCTTTTTGGAGAAGCCGGTTTCGCTCAACCTGGCCGAAGTTGACCGGGCGGTGGCGGCGGTGGAAGCCAGCGGCGTTCTGGTCCAGGTGGGTTTCAATCGCCGCTTTGATGACTCCCACGCCGCCGTCCAACAGGCGGTGGCCAATGGTCAGGTCGGCGACGTTCACATGGTGCGCATCACCAGTCGTGACCCCGAACCACCGCCGGTCGAGTACGTGAAGGTCTCCGGCGGAATCTTCCTGGACATGACCATCCATGACTTTGACATGGCTCGCTTTGTCACCGGCAGTGAAGTCACCGAGGTCTACGCCAAAGCCGCCGTGCGGGTTGATCCCGCCATTGGCGAGGCGGGCGACGTGGACACCGCCGTCATCGTTCTCACCCATGAAAACGGCGCCATCACGACCATCGACAACAGTCGCCAGGCGGTCTACGGCTACGACCAGCGGGTGGAAGTGTTTGGATCAGCGGGGGTGGCCCGGTCACAAAATCCGTTCTCGCACACCGCCGTGGTCCAGAACGCCGACGGCCTTTCCGGGGCCACCATTCCGTACTTCTTCCTGGACCGCTACATCCCGAGTTACCTGGCGGAATGGACCAGTTTCCTGAAAGGCCTGGAATCAGGAACGACGCCGGTCTCGATTGGTGACGGCCGAGCACCGCTGGTGATTGGACTTGCGGCGTGGAAGTCCTTCCGCGAGAACCGTCCGGTCGCAACCGCGGAGATCACCGCCGACGACCGAGGCCTGTAGTGGCGACCGATGGAGCGTCAAGTGGTGGCCCTCAGGTCCTGGACGTTGAGAACCCGCACGGTTATGCCTCCTTTGCGGGGCAGACCGCAGTCATAACCGGCGGGACTCAGGGGCTGGGCCTGGCCACGGCGCAATTGATGAAGGCTCGGGGCGCGTCCGGGCTGGTGTTGATTGGGCGAGACGAAGTCAAAGGGGAGGCGGCGGCCGCCCAGCTGGATGGCGGAGGCTGCCGGGCGCTGTTTGTGGGTGCGGACCTGGCAGAAGCGGACCGGGTGGACCACGTGGTCGAAACCACTCGCAAAGAATTCGGCTCGGTGAACGTGTTGGTTGCGGCTGCAGCAGCAACGTTCCGCGGGACAGTTTGGAACACCACCGCGGACATGTGGGATGAGATGCTCGACATCAATGTCCGCGCGCAAGGTCTGCTGATCAGCGGCATCGGTCGGCTGATGAGGGAACGGGGCCACGGCGGGTCGATGGTGGTCATCGGCAGCGTTGCGCATCACGGCGGTATTCCCGAACTGTTTCCGTACATTGTGGCCAAGCATGCGCTCGAAGCCATGGTGAAGTCGGCCGCGCACTCGCTGGTGGCTGAACGAATTCGCGTCAACATGCTGAATCCGGGATGGATGGACACCCCAGCCGAACACGTCGTGCAAAAGCGGTTTCACAACGCTGATGATTCGTGGCTGGAGACCGCGGAGGCCGCCCAGCCATTTGGCCGTCTGCTCAAGCCCCAGGAGGTGGCCCGCGGCATCTGTTTCCTGGCGTCGGCGGAGTCCGGCATGATGACGGGGTCCATTGTTGACTTTGACCAGACGATTGCGGCCCAAGGTGGGGCCACCCCCGCCAGCCTCGTTCCGCAGACCTACCCATGGGAGACCACATGACCAACCCGCACCTGGTTCCGGCGCAGCTGGACCAGCAGACAAAGATCTCGGTGACGCCCGCCAGCGCGGGCTGGACCTACCTGTCCTTTGCCGTGCAGAACCTGGGCGCCGGCGGCAGACATGAAACCCGCCTGGACGATCAGGAGCTGGCAATTGTGCCGCTGCGTGGAACCGGCACCGTCACCGCCAACGGTGAGGAGTTCTCGCTGCAGCGCACCAGCGTGTTTGAGCAGATGCCCGACGTTCTGTATGCCCCGCCGCAAACAGAGATTTCGGTGGCCGCGGGGTCCGATGGGTTTGAGTTTGCGATCGGTTCCGCACCTGCCGACGGCAGGTTTCCGGTGCGACTGTTTGCTGCGTCGGAGATGAAAAGCGAGGTGCGCGGCGGGGGAGCGGCCACCCGGCAGGTGAACCATATTCTTGCGCCGCCGCTCCCCGCCGAACGATTGATCCTCTATGAGGTCTATGTCCCACGCGGCACCTGGTCGGGCTGGGCGCCGCATCGCCATGACGGCATTGACGGGTCGCCGTACCTGGAAGAGACCTACCTCTTCTGTCTGGATCCGGCCGACGGCTTTGCCATGCACCGAAACTGGAGTCCCGAAAGCGGTTTCGACGAGATCCTGCTGGCCAACAATGGCGACTGCGCGCTGGTCACCCAGGGCTTTCACTCCAGCGTCGCCTGTCCAAGCTCCAACATGTTCTTTCTCAACTTCCTGGCCGGCGAACTGGTGGACGAGGCCCGAACCACGCCGCCATGTTTTCACCAGGCCTACACCTGGATCCAGGACGACTGGAACGCCGGCGCCTGGGAGCTTCCGGTTACCGCCCCCGAATGAGTCTCGACGCATTGTCAGAGGACGGTCGGTTTGCGGTCCTGGCCATCGACCACCGCGACTCCATGCGGCGCTTCCTTCGGCCGGACGCGCCCGATTCGCTCTCCGCCCAGGAGATCACCGACCTCAAGTCCGACATTGTCCGGCAGGTGGCGCCCCATGGTGCCACGGGTCTGATGCTCGAATCCGAGTACTCGATTCCGCAGCTGTTGGACAACGGATCGGTGCCCGACGGGATGGGCTTTCTGGCCGCATTGGAATCCCAGGGGTACTTCGGGACTTTGGGCACCGAACCGACAACGCTGCTGGCCAACTGGTCGCCGGCGCAGGCCGCAGCAGCCGGGGCGGCCGGGTGCAAGTTGTTGCTGCCCTATCACCCGGACCGACCGCTGGCCGCCGACCAGGAACAGGTTGCGGCCCTTGCGCTGGAGTTGTGCGCCGCGGCCAACATGCCGCTGATTCTCGAACCGCTGTTCTATGACCTTGACGACCCGGTGGACCGACCCGACATTGTGCAACGGACTGCGGTGCGTTTTGCTGCGATGCAACCGCAACTCCTCAAGCTTCCGTTTCCGGTTGATCCACACGTGGAGTCTGACCGGTCGGTCTGGGCTGACGCGTGCGCAGCCATCACCGACGTGAGTCCCATGCCGTGGGCGTTGTTGAGCGGCGGCGGCGACTTTGACGTGTTTCAGGAACAGGTGACCGTGGCGGTGGAGTTTGGAGCAGCCGGGTGCATGGCGGGGCGAGCTTTGTGGGGGGAGGCGGCGCAAGCGACGGGGGCCCAACGTCGCGAGATCATCGAATCGGTGGTCATTCCACGGATGGGGCTGCTGCGCGCCGCAGTTGGCCTGTAACACCGTGAGTTCCGGGGGTGGTCGCCTCCGAAGATCGAACAGCCGAGTCAGTAGCCAGGATCACCACGCCGCCTGCGACGCGGCGGGCAGAGGTCTCGCTCCGAAGTTTGGGTGATTGGTCGACGGGCGGCGACAATGGCTGTCTTGGGGATCCTGCTCAGCCTGCTCACCGCAGTCACCTTTGGCGCCGCCGACTTTTCGGGCGGGCTGGCCACGCGCCGAGCCAACGTTGCTTCGGTGATCTTCTTCGCCCATCTGATCGGCCTGGTGGGGGTGGTGGTTGCTGCCCCGTTCATTGCGAGTTCGGTGGCGCCGTCGGACATTTTGCTGGGCGTCGCCGGCGGGATTGCCGCCCTGGCTGGTTTGGTGCTGCTGTATCGGCGATTGGCCGACGGTCCCATGTCGGTCGTCGCTCCGATCACCGCCATCACCAGTGCGCTCGTACCCGCTGCCTGGGCAATCGCCAGGGGCGAAGCGCTGTCGGCGCGGGTCGGACTGGGTCTGCTGACCGCATTGCTGGCGATGGGACTGATCTCGGCGTCGCCCGACGACAGACCTTCTGATGCGGACCCGCGCACCAATGCTCCGGTGACACCCATGGTCATCCTGGAGTCGTTGGGAGCCGGCACTGGATTTGGTGTCTTCTTCATTTTGATAAACGCCACCGACGTTGATGCCGCACCCTGGCCCATCGTCGGCGCCAGAATCGCCAGCGTGACGCTGGTTGGCTTGTGGGTCCTGACCCAGAAAGTCGAGGTGCCAGCGGGATCAACCACCTGGGCGTGGATAGTGGTTGCCGGGCTCCTCGATACCTCCTCCAACGTGCTGTTTATCTGGTCCGCGGACCTGGCCGGCCTGGGGGTGGCGTCGGTGCTGAGTTCGCTCTATCCGGCCAGCACCGTGGTGCTGGCGTTTCTGATTCTGGGCGAACGTATGCGCCGCATCCAGCTCCTGGGCTTTGTGCTGGCGATCACCGCCACGGTCCTCATCGCCAGCGGCTGATGCCCGACATGGACACCGAGTGGGTGAGCTCTGGAAATGCGATTACTTCCGCACCCGGTGGTGGTTGGCGGCCCTCGATGCACCGGGCGCCAAGCCGGTCAGCGACTGAGAACGATCTCGGTGATGGCGTCCCGAAGTTGGTCGACGCCACCGCCGTCCGGCAGAGGAATCAGCGATGCGGAGAACGCGTAGGCCACATCCATATCCGGCAGGTATCCCGCTTGGCTGCGGAACCCCGGCACGCCGCCGCCGTGGCTGTAGACAACCTCGCCGTTTGAGGTGCCGACGTCGATGCCCAGCCCGTAGTTGCTGGTGGACAAGGCGGGCGTAATCATGGCTTCGACCGATTCGGGCTTGAGCAGCGTGCCGTCGAACATTGCTCCGAAGATGGCGGCCACGTCCTGGACCTGGGCCTCGTTTCCACCTCCGGTCCACCCGGCTGATTGGAGAACGGCCTGTTCACCGCTGAGCACATCGATCACCGGTTCGCCATTGATCGTCTGACCGGCGTCATCCACTCCCGGCAGGAGAACCAGGGCGTCGTAGAGCTCGGCGCGGGCGTAGGCATTTACCACCGGCTCCGGCGGGAACTCCTGCGGGGTGAGGTAGATGTCCACTGCGCCAGCGGGGTCGAAGATGCGAGATCGCATCTCCTCATTGGCCGGGTTGCCGGTGAGCAATTCAATCAGCAGGCCCGCAGCGACAAAGCCGCCCGTCTCGTACTGGTACTCGGTGCCCGGGGCAAACAACGGTTCCTGGCGGCTGAGAAACTCCAGGATCTCTTCCGGGGTGTATGGCTGGTCCTGACGCTGGGCGGCTTCGATGTAGAAGCCGATGTCAAAGGCATATTCGATGAGGCCGTTGGTGTGGTCCATCAGCTGACGAACCGTGATGTCATCTTCGTACTCGTAGTCGCCGAGCCAGTCGCCCAGATAGGTACTCACCGGCTCATCAAGTTCAATCAGACCTTCCTCCACCAACTGGAGGATCACGGCGGCGGTCATGGGTTTGGTGATGCTGGCGATCCGAAAGAAGTCGTCGGTGGTTACCGGTTCGTTGGTGTCAAGGTCGCGGACTCCGCTGGCCACCGCAATTGGCTCGAGCCCCGGCACCAGCACTGCGGCCGACACCGCAGGGGCGCCGTTTGACTCTCGCCAGGTGTTGACCGCATCCTGAATCCGGGATGTGAGGTCGTCATGGATGGCGGACACGAGCTCGGCGGCGGTTGCGGTTGGGGGTTCAGCGGTGGGGGTTGGCGCCGAGGTTGCTGTCGGCTCCGGAGGCATGGCGGTTGGCGTGGGCGACGCCATGGTCGATGGCTTCGGGGCGGCCGGGGCTTCGGTTGGAATTGGCTCGGTCGCCGCGTTGGGTGCGTCGCTGCTGGCGCACGCGGAGAGAAGGGCAATCGAGGCACAGAGTGCGGCGCCAAACATGACCAGACGACCAATGCCGTCAGAGGCTGCCCGCTCAGATCGCATGCCACGATCTTCTCACGTTGCGCTGAGCTGGCGGTGCTGAAGGCCAAACCTTCAACGAACTGTCACAAAGCAGCAGGCCTGTTGCGGTAGGTGCCCGGCAAGTTCGGCGGATACGAACTACGTTCGGGACATGGTGACCGTTGGTGGATAACGAGGTCGAGGCAGATCGCTCAGGACGGCGCGTGCCCCTGACTCATTCGTGGGGCCTGCTTGTTCTTTCTCTTGGACTTTCGATCGGCTTGATGGCCGTTGGATGCGGTGATTCGGCGGCCAACGACCAGGCAACGACTGCGGCCACCGGCGCGAGTGTTCAACCGGCAGAAACCCCTCTGCCGCCCGCACCGCCAACCTCGATGCCGCCTACCGAGACGGCCGTCGCCGTTGTGATGACCGTCGGGCCGCGGTTGACACCCACCCCGTTGCCAACGCTGGTGCCAACCGCCACGGTGACCCCGGAGCCCACGGCGACTCCGGGTCCAACCCCAACTCCCAATCCGTATGCGTCCATCTCGTTGGTTCAATCACCGGTGACCGACGCCGACCCGGCCATGTACCTGACCTTCGATGACGGTCCTCATCCGGAATGGACGATGCCGGTTCTTGACCTCTTGGACGAATTTGGGGTGACGGCCACGTTCTTTGTGGTGGGGCAGGAAGTGGCGCGTTACCCGGAGATCACCGCCGAGATTGACGCCCGCGGCCACTCACTGGCCAACCACACCTGGCGACATCGGGCGATCACGACTTTGAGCGACGAGCAACTGATTCGGTCAGTGTCCGACACCAGCGCGGTGATCGAGGATGTGACCGGGCAGGTCGTGCGCTGTTTCCGGCCGCCATTCGCGGACATCAATGGTCGGACGCGATCGGTGGTTCAGGCTCAGGGTCTGGACGTGCACATCTGGGATGTGGGCTCGCTTGACTGGGAGTTCAACACGGCCGACCCCATCGTGCGGTCGGTGTTGCCGCTGGCTCCGCCCGGGTCCGACATCCTGATGCACGACGGTGGCGGCAATCGGTCAGCAACGGTGGAAGCGCTGCGTGACATCCTCGAAGTGTGGAGTCTGGTGAACATGTCATACGAGCCACTTCCGGGCTGTGAAACCTCGTGACCATCGATGGTGTGCATCCCGCACCGGTCGGCCCAGAACGGCGCAAATTTCGCGCACATTGCGCGCGAAAGCATCCCCGTACGATGTTCACTCGACCGGTACTCTGGCGTTTCATGCTCATTTCGTCGCGGGTTGCAGCATTACCGGTTGCGCTGGTTCTGCTGGCCGCCTGCTCGTCGGGCGACAGCGCCGCTGCGCGCACCTCTGACGTCGATGTCGCCGCTACCGCGGCCGTCACCGTGGAGTACACGGTGATTCCAACGGTTGCGGCGGCGACCGCGACCGCGGCCCCGCAGCCAACCCCCACGGTCACCCAGATTCCGACCGCCACGCCCGTCCCGCTGTTCACGTTGAGTGGCACCGTCATGTCCGAGGATGGCAAAGCGCTTCCGGGGACCCAGGTCAGCATCGAGGACACGGTTGTTGTTACCGACGAGGACGGCGCCTTTACTCTGGGACCGGTCGAGGCCGGCACCGTTCGGGTTTTCCGTCCGGCGTGGAACCAGAAGAACATCGCGCTGACGGCGGACGCCGACGTTGCGCTCACGCTTGACCCGGTGAGAGTTCGAGCGTTGCGGGTCAGTGCCTACAGCGAGCTGACCCCGGCAGTGTATGACCGGGTGCTCGAACTGGCCGAAACCTCATCGGTGAACGCATTGGTCTTTGATACCAAGGATGAGAGCGGGCATGTGCGGTACGAAACCCGCGTGCAGAAGGCCAATGACTATCGAGCCGTCGAAGCGGCCTATGACCCGGTCACCGCAATCGCCCGAGCCAAAGAAGCCGGGCTCTACACCATCACCCGCATCGTCTCCTTTGAAGATCCGATTCGAGCAAACGCTGACCCGGGGGCGCGCGCCGCCGGGTCGTGGATCGACGCCAACAATCGTGACAACTGGCAGTACATGTTTGACCTGGCCGAAGAGGCCTGCGAGCTGGGCTTTGACGAGATCCAGTTCGACTATGTGCGGTTCCCGACCGGCGTCAGCGGCTACGGACGTCCGGCCGAAGCTGACCGCGTGGCCGCCATTACCGAGTACCTGACCCAGGCCCGGGACCTGCTGCATCCCATGGGTTGCGCCTTGTCCGCAGACATCTTCGGCATTGTGTTGAACAGCGCCGACGATCAGGGCATTGGCCAGACCCCGGAGGCACTGTCCAAGGTGGTCGACGCAATCAGTCCCATGATCTACCCCAGTCACTACAACGATGGGTGGTTGGGCCTGGCCCGGCCCAACAACCATCCGGCGCTGGTTGTGGCTGACGCCCTGGACAACGGCCTGCCGAGGCTGGAGGGACCCGCCATTATGCGGCCATGGCTGCAGGCCTTCTACTACAACGCCGATCAGATTCAGGTCCAGATTCAGGAGTCCGAAGATCGAGGTCTTGGATGGATTCTCTGGGAGGCCGGCGGTTCGTATTCGCCGGCCGCGTTGCCCGATCCGATTCCTGAAGAGGCGTCCTCTGAAGACGATGTGCTGGCCATCCCGACCGTGACGCCGGTGCCAACATCAGACGCCGAAGAGCCGGACGCGGCGGACGAGCCTGACGCGGCGGACGAGCCTGACGCGGCGGACGAGCCTGACGCGGCGGAAGAGCCGGAAGAGGCGGACGAGCCGGACGAGTCCGAAGTCGTTGGCGGTACCTACACCGCCGAGCTCGAGGCGTCCTGGATGGACAAGTGCGTGGCTCTGGTCACCGACGCGTCCTTTGCTGACTTGCAGCGGGCGAGTTGTGAATGCTCGTGGCGGGACATCAGCGCTCAAATTCCGTTCGCTGACTTCGTCGAGGTGGAGAGCGGCGCGGTGACCGACCCGGCCGACACCCGGCTGGCGGCGGTGGACGGGCTGATCCAGGACTGCTTTCAGCGTCTGCGCGAAGAATCCACCAATTCCGAGGCCCTCGGGAACTGACCCATCCCGAGGTCAAAGTCACCGGCGTTAAGCACTGAGCCGGACTCGGACCCGATAGTTTGCCCGGGTGCCATCACCCCTCCGGTTCTTCGATCGTGGGTCGGGCCTCATCCTCCTGCTGGCCGCCCTCACCGGCGCACTCACCGGACCCGGCCAAACGATTGGCGTGTCGGTCTTCATTGACCACCTGGTCGACGACCTGTCGTTGAGCAGGACGGCGGTCAGCACGGCCTATTTGATCGGCACCATGTCAGGCGCCCTCCTCCTGCCGATAGTGGGACAGCTGATTGACCGTCGCGGGGTTCGGTTGGCGCAGGCTCTCCTCGGTGTCGCGTTTGCCGTTGCGCTGATCAACATGTCCCTGGTTCAGGGGTTTGTGTGGTTGGCGCTGGGTTTTGCTGGCATCAGGTGGATGGGGCAGGGGTCGCTGTCGTTGGTGTCGACGGTCACGGTGACCTTGGCCTTTACCGAACGCCGAGGGACGGCGTTGGGCATTCGGTCCGCCATGGTTGGCGCCGGGCTGGCGATCTCTCCGCTGCTTCTTGTTCTGGTGATCAACGGCTTTGGATGGCGGACTGCGTGGGTGGTGGCGGCGGTCGTGACGCTGGTCACGGTGGTACCCATTGGTTGGTTTGGTCTGCGAAGCCTGCCGACCGGGTCCGCCGGCAGGCGCGTTGATGACCGGGATCCGCAAGACAACTCGGTTACCCGAGCCGACGCCCTGCGGACTCGTGGGTTCTGGGTTCTGGCGGCGGTGTCGGGGTGTGCAGGGATGTTCTCGACCGCGTTGAACTTCCACCAGATTGACATGTTGACCTCGGCAGGTCTGAGCGAAACGGCGGCGGCAGCGCTGTTCCTGCCGCAGATTCTTGGCGCCACAACCGGGGGCCTGGTCACCGGTTGGCTCAGCGACCGGTGGGGGACGCGTCACCTGCCATCCATCGCCATGTTGGTCCTGGCCTGCGCCATGTGGCTGGCATCGGCGGTGAGCCCCGGCGTGGTCGTCTTTGTGTATGCCCTGACGCTCGGGATAGCGGGCGGAACCGTGGGAACGGCAACGTCACTTCTCATCCCCACCTGGTTCGGTACCCGGGCGCTCGGGTCAATTCAAGGAACGCTCACGCTGTTCAACTCCGCAGCGGCCGCGCTTGGACCTCTGGCTCTTGCGTTGGCCCAGCAGAGTTTTTCGGCCTACGCCCCGGCGGTGTTGCTCCTCAGCGCCGCGCCGGTTGCGGTGATCGCATTCACACTGGTATCCATGCCGTCTCTCGAACGAGCCCGTGTGGCCCGGTCCGGCTCCTGACAGCAACGCGGCCTCCTGACAGCAACTCGGCGCGTCACCGGACGAGCGAACGAATGGTCGCGGCGGCGAAGCAGGTCAGGGATGCTCAGTTGCTCTGGTTCAACCCGTGACCGATAACGGTTGCGGCGGCCTCAAGCCCGGAGCCGCCGAGCGGGGCGTTCATCGAGCGAAGGACCGCTTCTATGGTGCCCAGCGCCCCCATCATCATCGTTGCGCTGAGATGTCCCATGTGCGCCAGACGGAAGCCGGAGAGACCGGCGATCCCAACGCCAAGGACCAGCCCCGCCTCATGCTCACAGCGGCGACGAAGTTCATCCGCATCGATGCTGTTGGTGAGCACGGTGGTTACGCAGTTGGAGCGATGGTCGGCGCTTGCGATGTTGAACTCGATGCCATCGGGATGCGCCCAGGAGTTGATTGCGGCCTTCACCGCATTGGAGAGCACGGTGTGGCGGTCCCAGACGTTTTGCCAGCCTCCCTCTTCGTCCACCATCTGCAAGGCGACCTGGAGGCCAAACAGGTGAGGCATCGGGGGAGTGCCGGCGTAGTAGTGGTACTGGGTTTCGGCGCCCAGACGGCGCTCCCAATCCACATAGCCAACGCGCATATCGGCCCGTTCGTGGGCGGCGATTGCTTTCTCGCTGGCCCAGACAAACGCAATGCCGGGTGGAACCATCAGTCCCTTCTGGCAACCGGCGACCGCCACATCAACGCCCCAGTCGTCGAAGCGGAACTCTTCGCACCCCATGGACGCAATGCAATCGACCATGAACAGCGCGGGATGGCCTGCGGCATCGATGGCGGCCCGCAGCGCGGGAACGTCATTGCGCACCGAGCTGGCGGTGTCCACGTGCGCACAGAGAATGGCCTTGATCTCATGACTGGTGTCCGCCGCCAGTCGGGCTTGGAGCGCAGCGGGATCAACCGGTGAGCGAAAGTCGCCGGGAAGGACGTCGATGTGAATGTCGGAGACGGCGGTGTAGTCGCCCCAGACGGTGGCGAACCTTCCGGACTCCAGCACCAGGACCTTGTCGTTGCGGGCCAGCGTGTTGGATGTGGCCATCTGCCAGGCGCCATGACCATTGGACGTGATGATGAATGGTGTGCCGCCGCCGGCGACCGCGGGGAGCTTCGGTCGAATCTCGGCTGAGGCGGCCACAACGGGTCCTTCGTAGAGATCGGTCATGGGGCGCGCCATTGCTTCGAGCACGCGGTGCGGGATCACCGATGGCCCCGGCACCGCCGCGTGTTCTCGTCCAAACCGCAAATTTGTCATCGGCTCAGGCTAGTGCTGCCCGGTCTCCAGCAACCCGGTCATCGGCAACTGGTTGTAACCCGCAAGCGCCAATCCACGTCCATGCAGGTAACGCCCACACCGGGCCACGCCCAAAAAGGGGGGAACCGTGTTCAACGCCCAAACCCAACGCCGACCCACACCCGGACGAACGGTGCTGGGAGGATGTCTGGTGGGTCTTGCCGCATCGTTGCTCAGCCTTGCTCTCCCCGCGGGTGACGATGCCGGACAGTTGTTCACCGACACCGATACCGGAATCGAGATTGGTTCGTTCGACCTGACCGAAGTTGCGCCGACTCGAGAATGGATGGCGGTGACTGGGACCGCATCTCCAGGTTCAGGCTTTCTTGACCTTGTCGGCCATGATCAAGATGGTGCGACCGTTGATCTTGCCCTGAATGGGATGGTCGCCGGCGATGAGGCGTATGGACTTGACCTTGGTGCCAACTTTGATGCCGCCGGACTTGCCGTTGAGCTTGAGGTCTTTGATGATCACCACGGCATCGCCGGGCGAGAGTAGCTTGCCGTTGATGTCGCGCACCTCGCCGCTCTCGTCGGACGGTTCGGCCAGCCACTCGTGCCCGCAGGTGATGCATTCGTAGCCGTCGTCAGAGGTGGCCAGATCAGTCATGGAACAGATCGGGCATGGTGTGGAGTCACTCATGGCCAGCTGTCTACCAGCGGTAGCGGGCCATGCGCGTCGATGGCTTCATCAAACATCTGATGACCAGGCGGCGTACGCGCCGCCGATGAGCACGAAGACCAACAAGGACCACTGCGACCGAATGCGCGGCACAAGCCACGCAACCAGAACAAACGAGTGGTTAGCCCATCTAATTCTTGGTGATAGACCCTAAATCCACTAGTTTGCCCGCCATGAGTCTTCCCGAAAGCGTACGAGTGGTCATCATCGGCGGCGGCGTGCACGGAGCGTCCCTGCTCTGGCATCTGGCCGAGGAAGGATGGACCGACACTCTGCTGGTGGAGAAGGCCGAGCTGACCTCCGGGTCCACCTGGCATGCGGCCGGGCAGATCACCCGGTCGGTGGCCGACTACACCACCGCGGCCTTCCATCACTATGCGTTGGAGCTGTACCAGGTGCTGGAGGACAAGACCGGTCAAGCGGTCTCGCTGCATCAACCCGGCGGGATCCGGGTGGCCTACACCAACGACGAGCTCGAGGCGCTGAAGACCCACCTTGGCGTGGGTGAGTACATCGGCTACCCCATCGAGCTGGTGGGGCCTGACCGGCTCAAAGAACTCAATCCGCACTATGACTTCACCGATGTCATCGCTGGCATCTGGACTGAGGGCGAAGGCCATGTGGACCCGTCAGGCGTGACCATGGCGTTTGCCAACGGCGCTCGGGCGGCTGGCGCACAGATCTCGCGCCGCAATCGCGTGGTCGAAGTCAACCTGCTGGACAACGGCGAGTGGCAAGTGGTGACCGAACAGGGAACCGTGGTCTGTGAACACGTTGTTGACGCGGCTGGCTGCTACGCCCATCAGGTGGCCGAGCTCAGCGGCTTCAGCGTCCCGCAGGCCAACATTCTCCACCACTATCTGGTCACCGAAGAGATTGAGGCGATGGCCAACAACCGGGACTGGGAGATGCCGGTCATGCGCGACAACCGCGCCGCGGGCTACATCCGTCAGGAGCAAACCGCCGGGCTGATTGGCATCTATGAACATTCCGGCGCCGAACAGATCTGGGCCGACGGCGTCCCATGGGAGGCCGAGAACCCGCTGTTCCCTGCGGACTACGACAAGATTGCGCCGTGGCTCGAAGAAGCCTTCAACCGCGTGCCAATCATGGGCGAGGTTGGCATCAAGCGAGTGGTCCACGGGGCCATCACCCACACGACTGATGGGCACATGCTGTTGGGGCCCGCGCCCGGGGTGAAGAACTACTGGCTGAACACCGGCTCATCCATCGGCTTGGCGTGGGGCCCCGGTGCTGGTCGAGAACTGGCCCGATGGATGGTCCACGGCGAAACCGAGCTCAGCCTGCGCGGCTATGACCCTCGTCGTTTCGGTTGGACCGACCAGGACTACGTGGCCGCCAAGTGCCGCGAAGACTACGAGTGGATGTTCCGCGTGCACCCGCCGGGAGAGGAACGACTGGCCAACCGTCCGGTGCGCACCTCGGGCCTCTACGACACGCTCAAAGCCAAGCGCGCCATGTTTGGGCAGGCGTACGGCTGGGAGCAACCCAAGTGGTTTGTGCCGGAAGACCAGCCTTTGGAAGATGCCCACGGTTGGCGGCGTCCGGCGTGGTATCCGGCCGCCCGCGCGGAGTGCGCGGCCGTTCGGGAACGGGTGGGGCTCATGGACCTGACTGCGTTCGCCAAGTACGAAATCACGGGGGCGGATGCGGCCACCTTCCTGAACCGCATCACCACCGGCCGCGTACCCAACAAGACTGGACGTATCGCCCTCAACTATGTGCTCACCGAACAGGCCCGCATCGAGACCGAAATCACCATCACCAAGCTGGGCAGGAACCGCTACTACGTGATCTCTGGCCCCATGGGTGAGCAGCGCGATCTGGATTGGTTCGTACAGCACGTTGCGGCTGGCGAAGATGTCGCCGTCACCAACCGGACCACCGAGGTGGGCACCATTGTCATCGCCGGCCCCCACGCCCGATCAGTCCTGCAGGCCTGCACCGCCGCCGACGTGAGCAACGAGGCGTTCCCGTTCCTCAGCATGCAGGAGATCGATTGCGGAGGGATTGCCACCCGAGCCCTGCGCGTTGGTTTCACCGGGGCTCTGGGCTGGGAACTCCACGTTCGACTGGACCAGATGACGGCGCTGTACCAACAGCTGTGGACGGCGGGCGCCGAGTTTGGTATCGCCGACTTTGGCGCCTATGCGCTCAACTCTCTGCGGATGGAAAAGGGCTACCTCACCCGATTTGAACTCACCCACGACATTGGTCCAAAGCAGGCCGGCGTCGAGTTCTTCGTCAAGCGGGACAAGGGTGACTTCATCGGTTCAGACCGGCTTGACGATCCTCCATCAGGCAATCCGTGGCAGCTTGTCTATCTGGACGTGGACGCTGACGACGCCGACTGTTTGGGCGGCGAAGGCATCTTCACCTCCGGCTCTGACCCGTCGGCCATTGGGCTCACCACCAGCGGCGGCTACGGCTTCACCGTGGAGAAGAGCCTGGCGTTTGGTTATGTGCCGCAGGCGCATGCCGCACCGGGAACCGAGATGCAAGTAATGATCCTTGGTGATCTTCGAGGCGCCACGGTCCTGGACGGTCCGGTGTTTGACCCCTCCAACACCCACCTTCGCGGCTGAGTATGGCCACCGAGAGAATTCCGCTCAACGCGGAAACCATCATTCAGACTGCCGCCGATCTGCTGGACTCCCATGGTGCGGACAAGCTCACGCTCACCCTGATTGCCAACACCATCGGCGTGACCCAGCCCGCCTTGTACAACCACGTAAATGGCATGGATCAGGTTTGGCGGGGCTTGGGCTTGCGGGAACGTTCCATCCTGGTTGCCAAGCTGGCCAATGCAACCGTTGGCTTGTCCGGCGATGATGCGGTGCGCGCCGTTGCTCGCAGCTGGCGCGAGTTTGCACGCGAACACACCGCGCTCTACGCAACCGCGGACCGGTACGCGGTCGAAGGCGACAGCGAACTGGAAGCGGCAGTGGGCGATGTGATCACCATCATCGTTGCCACCCTTCGGGGATTTGATCTCACCGAAGATCAACGGCTGCACGCGGCGGTTGCACTGCGCAGTTCGCTCCATGGTTTCTGCACCTTTGAGTTGGGCCACGGCAACCCCACGCCGCTGGCCATGGACGACATGTTCACCCACATCGTTGAGCTGTTCCTGGTGGGCCTTCGCGCGCTTGCCAAAGGCACAATCGAAGAACTGGAAGAGAAAGACAACCAATGAGTGCTCTCCCCACCCGGGCCGAAGTGATTGTTGTCGGCGGCGGAGTCGTCGGCACGTCGATCGCCTACCACCTGACCAAAATTGGCGTGACCGACGTCCTGCTGTTGGAACGTCATGAACTGACTGGCGGCACCACCTGGCACGCCGCAGGTCTGGTCGCCCAACTGCGATCAACCGAGAACCTGACGCGCCTGGCCCAGTACACCCTTGAGCTTTACCAGAAGCTTGAAGCCGAAACCGGCCAGGCCACCGGCTTCCGTGCGCCGGGTGCCATCTCGCTGGCGCCCAGTGAGGCGCGCTGGGAGGAACTGCGTCGGACCGCGGCCATGGCCCGGTACCTGGGAGTGGACGCCACCGAAATCGGTCCCAACGAAATTCTCGAGAAGTGGCCGCTGTGCAACGTCTCCGACATTGTTGGTGGCATCTGGCTGCCCGATGACGGCGCCGTCGGGCCATCCGATGTCACCATGGCTCTTGCACGCGGCGCCCGCACCGGCGGGGCGAGCATCAAAGAACACATGGGCGTCCATGACCTGATCGTGACCGACGGTCGGTGCACCGGCGTCATCACCGACACCGGCGAACGGATCGAAGCCGACACGGTGGTTCTCGCGTGTGGTTTGTGGACCCGTCACCTGGCGGCCAAGGCCGGGGTGGACGTTCCTCTCATGGCCGCGCACCACCACTACGTGGTGACCGAGCCGGTGGAGGGATGCGACGCGGAATGGCCCATCCTTCGGGACCCCGAACGCTGGGCCTATCTCAAGCCCGAAGCGGGTGGCGCCATGTTGGTTGGGTTGTTTGAACCGACCGGTATTCCGTGGCCGGACAGCGGTCCGCCCCCCATCGACAAACCGTTCATCACGATGGAACCCGATCCTGACCACCTCTCCCGCTGGCTGCCGGACGCCTTTGATCGCATCCCCAAGCTGCACGAGACCGGACTGCGGCTGCTCTTTGACGGCCCGGAGAGTTTCACGCCCGACGACGCGTACATTATCGGCGAAGCTCCAAGCCTGCCGCGGCTCTTCGTGGCCGCCGGTTTCAACTCGATTGGCATTCAGTCGGCGGGTGGAGTGGGGATGGCGCTCGCGCATTGGATCACCGAAGGTGAACCACACATGGACCTCAGCGACGTTGACATCCGCCGCTTTGAAGGCTTCCAGTCCACCGAAGCGTTCCTGCGCCATCGCACCGTCGAAGCGCTGGGGCTGCTCTACGCACCGCACTGGCCGCACTACCAGTACGAGACCGCTCGAGATGTTCGCCGCTCACCATTGCATGACCGGCTGACCGAAGCCGGCGCGTGCTTCGGTTCGTTGAACGGTTGGGAACGTCCCATGTTCTTTGCCCGCCCCGAGCTGGGCGTGGAACCGAAATACGAGTACTCATGGGGCCGCCAGAACTGGCACCCGGCCAACGAATACGAACACGTGGCCGTGCGCGAACGAGTGGGCTTGTTTGACCTGACTTCGTTTGCCAAGTTTCTTGTGCAGGGAGCCGACGCGGCGGCGGTACTCGATCGCATGTCGTCGGGACCGGTCGCCGGGGAGCCGGGCGGGTCCGTCTACACGCAGTGGCTCAATCGCCACGGGGGGATCGAAGCCGACCTGACGGTCAGTCGACTCTCCGAACGCGAGTTTCATGTCATTGGCGGCGCGGGAACGCGAGCCCGAGATCTGCATTCGATCCAGCAGGCGATTGCGGACCACCCCGGAGGGGAGGCCAACGCCACCGTTACCGATGTGACCTCGATGTATGCGGTCCTTGCGGTTATGGGGCCGCAGTCGCGAGACCTGCTTCAACCGCTCACCGACACCGACCTTTCTGACGCCGCGTTCCCGTTTGCAACCAACCAGTGGATTGATATTGGCTCGGCCCGAGTGTGGGCCAACCGGATGTCGTATGTGGGGGAGTTGGGCTGGGAACTCTACGTGTCTGCCGAGTTTGCGGTGCACGTCTTCGACCTGCTGCAGGACGCGGGCCAGGCGTTCACCATGGCCCTGTGCGGGTACCACACGCTCAACTCACTTCGGTTCGAAAAGGGCTATCGCCACTGGGGTCATGAAGTCAGTCCTGACGAGTCGCCCATCGAAGCCGGCCTGTCCTTTGCGGTGGGGTGGGACAAGGCCGCGGACTACACCGGCCGGGCTGCGCTCGAAGCGCAAAACGAAACCGGTGTCACCAAGCGGCTGGTCCAGATTGCGGTCCACGACGAGACGGTGCTGCTCCACCACAACGAACCGATCTGGCGCAACGGTGAAATGGTTGGCTACGTCACCGACGGCATGTGGGGACACACCGTCGGCGCCGCCGTTGGGATGGGTTGGGTCAGCCGTGATCGCAAGCTCACCGCCAAATGGATCAACGAGGGCGAGTGGGAGATCGAGCTGCCCGGGCGCAAAGCGCCCGCCAGAGTTCAGCTTCGCCCCTGGCTCTGAACATCGAGGACAGAGGTCAGTGGGTTCGGTTGCGACCGCATGTTGACGGAAGCTTGGCGCAGCGTGGATCCATTGGAGGGGCAAGGAGGTACCCCTGAGCCGCTTCGACCCCATGAATGTGGAGCCAGTCCAGCTCCTCGTCACGTTCCACGCCTTCGGCGATGATGGATCGTCCCTGCTCATGAATGAGCGCGATGATTCCCCGCACCAGCTCCTGGTGCCCGGGTTTGGTGTCAATGTGGCTGATCAGCGTCCGGTCCAGTTTCACCACATCAATCGGCAGGTCCTGCAAGAGTCCGAGCGGGGAGTAGCCGCTGCCGAAATCGTCGATGGCGATGCTCACCCCGGCCTCGCGAAGTTGGCTGGTTTGTGAGGCGAAGTGGACCGGGTCGGCGATGGCGGCCGTCTCGGTGATCTCCAGTCCGATCCGGCCCTGGAGACCCAGACGGTCGATGTCGGCCAGCAGTCGGTCGGCAAATTCGTGGGACTCAAGTTCAACTGGCGCGGCGTTGATCCAGACCGTGGTGTGATCGGGAATGAGACGCTCGCTGATGATGGCCGCAACCTCTTCAAGCACCGCGGTTGTCAGCAGCGCAGCCATGCCGAAGGTCTCCACCAGGTGAATGAACTTGCCCGGCATGATCATCTCTTCACCCGGGGGTTGCCATCGGGCCAGCGCTTCCGCGTGGACCAACTCGCCGGTGGCGATGTCATAGACCGGTTGCAGGTGACACCTGATCTCGCGGTTGGCCATCGCATTCGGCAGTCGATTCAGCAGCTCGCTCGTCTGGGATATGTGCCGGTTGTACAGCAGCAAACTGCCACGGTGGGTGCGCTTGGCATCGATCAGTGACGTGTCGGCCTCCAGAATCAACGTGTGCGGGCTTGATGCTTCATTCGACACGGAGAGTCCTGCGGTGGCGGACAGGTTGTGGGCTCGACCGGCAAGTCGGACCGGCGGGCGAACCGCATCGATCAGCGCTTGGCCAAACTGGACGGCGTCGATGGTCTGCAGGCCATTGAGCTGGACAAAGCAGACAAACTCGTCGCCGCCAAAACGGACCACCTCCGGGCTCACGCCCCGGAAGGACACGCCGCTCAGCCGACGGGTCACAATCTTGAGGAGTTGGTCACCAACGCTGTGACCCCACACGTCATTCAGGGCTTTGAACCGGTCAAGGTCGAGGTACGCAAGGAGCACCTGGCCGTCGGTGTCCTGGCAGTCCAATCGGTCCTGCAGGACCTGGTTGATGTGGCGTCGATTCCGTGCGCCGGTCAGAGGGTCGGTGCGCACCTGATCATCAAGCTTTTGGATGGCGTCAACGTGCAGCTGCTGCGCATGTTTGCGGGCCCCAACTTCAAGCCACGCCATCCGCAACAACGTCAACGTGAGCATCACCATGGTGGTGCCCACCAGCGCCGCCCGGGTCTGCTTCGTCTTCAGGTCCGTCCGCTTGGCTGCTATGGCATCGGCGGAGAGTCGATGGGCGTTGGCCACGTTGCCGGCCAACTCATCCAGAAGTCCCTGGGCCTGATCGGCGAACTGACGCTTGGAAGTCGAGGTGGCGACAAGGCTCCGCATGGGGTCCAGTTGCGACCCCAAGCGAAGGGTGAACGTGTCGGGCTCCGGCAAGAACTCAATCCGGAACCGCGTGTCGGTCCACGGCGTTGACGTTATGTCGCTGGTGTCTTGGAGCAATTCGGCAAACTCCGCCTCCGGTACCACGGGATCGAGCGCCGCGGGCAGCAGGGTGGACATGGTCTTGCCCACGTTGGTTTGGTAAGTCAGAAACCCAAACAGAACCTCCTTGGTGGCGTTGACCGCCGAATCGATGGAGCTGGTACCCGAAACAAATCGACCTTGGAGGTTGGTGGTGATGGTGGTGGATGCGTCACGCATTGGCTCGGACGCCGGCTCGCCAACGATCTGATCCGAAAGGGCGGCCGCCGAACTCTCAAAGACCGGAACCAGTGACCGTTTGAAGAACTCCGGGTCAACACCAAACTCGGTGGCAATCGCTCGCGCCAGAGGCTCGGTGTCGTTGGCGGCGATCTCGACGCTGGTCAGTGCTCGGTCGCGGCGGTCTTCGGCTCGTAGCTGGGCTTCGGCGTTCTGGGGGTTGGCCGCCGCGTCCTGGATGGCAAAGTACGCCGCTTGGAAGTCGTCGATGAAGGCCGCGGTATGAAACGAAATGTCAATCGTGTTGCTCTGCGACGCCAGACCATCAAGTTTGTCGCCGTCGGACTGCCAGAACGCCGCCGAACCAATCAGCGCCCCAAAGATCGGGACCAGTGCAAGGACGAGGAGGATCCACGATCGAACGTTCTTCCTCGGTGATGTCGGCAGGGGCACGGAAGGCGCGTCGGCCGAAATCAGGTCCAAGGTGAGGCCGATGAGGTGTTTTACCCACGTTCGCTGACGCCTTCGCCCTACCGCAGCCGGATGAAGGCCCCGATGCTGACCAGAACAACCAACATGCCAAGGACCTGCACCGCCCGTAGCCCCTGATCGAGAAAGAGAAAGGCCGCCAACGTCGCCAACGGGGGTATGAGCAGCGTCAGCGTGGACGTGGTGGTCACGCGAAGGTGGCCCTGGGCCCAGTTGATCAATGCGTGACCGGTTCCCGGTCCGGCGACCAGGACCAACGCCCACCCAATCACATGCCACGGCGGCACGTCGAAGCCTGCGTCGTCAAAGAGGAGAAACGGCGATGCAACGGCCGCAGCCGTGATCAACAGCGCAGCCTGATAGCGCCACACATCCAGCTTCTGCCGGGCCCGTTTTGTTGCCAGGAAGTACCCGGACCAGAGGAACGAGGACATAAGAGCAATCAGGTCACCGGTCAAACTCCAATCACCGCTGGAGCTGGCGCCCAGCACCACCAGGACGATCCCGGAGAAGGCGGCCGCAATGGCGATGATGGCTTTGGCGTTCAGCCGCTCACCGAAGAGACGAACGGCGACAAGCGCAACGATTGCCGGCTGGAGCGAACTGATGATGGTGGCATTGGCGACGGTGGTGCTGCGAAGAGCGAAGTAGCCGGTCATCAGATTCAAACCGAACGCGGCCCCACCCAACGCGCTGATTTTGATGGCGGCCATGTCCACCGGCTGGCTGATGGCCGCAGCGATGATCAGGTAGACGATGGCGCCAAGGACCAGTCGCCAGAACGCCAGGGGAGCGGCGGGGTAGTCGATCCAGGCGGCGAGGACCACGCCGGTGGCAAAGAATATGGTCGAGGCAACTGCGGCCTGAAGAGCGCCCCGTGAACCGGGCTGGCCGGGGTCCAGACGGAGATCGTCGGCGGATTGGGGTGTCAGCGCGCAGCCGGTTGGGCGCTGGCGGGCTTGGCTTTGGCTTTCACCTTGGGTTCGGGCAGACCGACTGCCGCGTCGCCCGCAGCCCAATCCGGCCACCGCTTGCGACTGTTGGCGGCCAGTCGATGCATCAATGCGATGGCGCCCGGGTCGTCGTCGCCGGGGCGGGTCTCAATCACACCGTCTTTGATCATGGCGTCGATGACGGCCCGTCCCAGATCAGTTCGCACAATTGTCAGGGTCCAGTCGGTTTCGTTGCCAATGCCGCCGGTGGATATGTCGGCATGTTCGGCCGCGAAGTCCGGGCAGTGTGTGCACCCCTCGCGCGTCCATGCGTGACATTCCTTGAGGTTTATCTCGTGGTAGTCACCGTTCTTCATCCACACTTGGAAGACGCCCTTGATATTCATCTTGACGATGTCTTCCTTGTTCAGGCCGTACTTGATGGCAAAGAGCTCATCGAACAGTGAGTCATCGAAGCTCTTGGAGCACAACAAACCAATGTTCAGCTTGATGGGTTTGGAAACCTTGCCCACCCGGCGGTGCCACATCACCGGGCCGATAGAGGTCTGGCAACTCATCCCGACCAGGGCCAGGCTCTTGAGGCCGCGTTCCACGGCTTCGGGGAATGCCATGGTGTTGGCCGAGTAGGTGTAGCGACTTCCGGCTCCTGCAAGAACCTCATCCCGGTTGGTGGCGACCGCAGGAATGGCTTTCCACCCACCGCCGTGTTCGTTGCTCTCCACATGGGAAGTCAGCGCACCATCGATGATGTTGTTCTCCAGGCACCAGATCAGGATGGCCGAAACCAGGCCGCCGTCCTGGCCGATGTCGTACACAAAGTCCTCGCTGGCGCGGGTGAGCAGAATGTCCTTGTAGATGCCGGACATCTCTTCCGGTTCGCGGACTCGGCCAAAGAGATGCTCGTCGGCTTCGGGCTCCCAGCTGCGAAATCGTGGGCAGGATCGGGTGCAACTGGTGCATCCCTTCTCGCCGTGGACGCAGTTGTTGACGCCCAACTCTTCTTCGATGTGGAAGGGCTTGTAGTGGCCGGGCTCGTGCTTGTACCCAATCACGTCGTGAGGGCAGGAGATAACGCAGCCGGCACAACCCGTGCACAGGCCGGTGTCGATGACTTCCTCGTAAAGCTCTTTCCACTGGTGGGTCCAGCGAACCCGAGCAGGTTTTTCGGAGGCGGCGGGAGTTGCAGCGGCGGTGTCAGGCGGAGGAGTCACGCGCGAAGCTTACGGGAGTGGCTCGTCGTCGAAGTCCGAAGAACCGAACGAGAGGAGGATGCCGATGGCGGCCAACAACGCAATCCCCGCGCCCAGAAGCAGAAGGACCCGCTGGGTGGTGCCGCGGCCGGTCTCGATGGTGAGGCCCGGGGCCGCCCACTCGATGACTCGAGGATCAAGGTTCTGGGTGTCGGTCCAGACGGCGGTTGGTTGCCCGGCCTGGTTCTCCAGCTCTTCGGTGCCGTTGTGGCTGACAATGGTGCCGTTGACCGACACCAGGAGTTCGATGTTGCCCGGCGGCGTGAACGTGAACCGAGCCGTGCCATCGTCCGTTGTTTCCAGTTCAACAAAGTCAAAGTCCTCGGCCAGCGACGCCATGGGTACCGGGTCGGTGAGCGAGTACTCCAGGACAACACCGTCAGGGTCCGGGTCCGCGGTGACCAGAGGCTTGAGCAGTTCCTGAACGCCGATCGAAAGGTCTCCGGCGCCCCGGTCCATGAAGAACGCACCAGGATCGGCCAAGGCAAGCTCCTGAAGGGCTTCGGTGTCGGCGGCCAGGCCGGACTCGCTACCAACGAGGGAAACGACGGTGAACGACGCATCGTTGTTGGCATCCACGCTGACAAGAACGAACGCCGAATCGCACGCCGACGTCATAACGGCGACCGCCAGCAGGCAGCAGACCAGGAGTGTCCGTTGGTGACGGAAAAGGCGGCGGCGCACTCGTCAAGACTAGGGACCCAACGGTCCCTACCGTAGGCTTCGGCGGATGGACCCAGCATCCGATTCAGACTCTTCGACTGCCGTTGACCTTGACGTCGAATTTGTGCGTTCTCAGTTTGTGGCCTTTGGCGACCCCGAGGTTGCCCAGTGGGCCCATTTTGAGAATGCCGGCGGCTCGTACCTGCCCCGTCAGGTCACCGATCGGCTGCATCACCTCTTCACCAAAGCCAAAGTGCAGCCCTACTCCGGCTGGGGTCCGTCGAAGGATGCCGGCGAGGCCATGGACCGCTCCAAAGCCCGCATCGGCGCCACCGTCAACGCTGCCCCCGGCGAGATTCACCTCGGCCCGTCAACATCGCAGAACACCTACGTGCTCGCCCAGGCGCTCCGGGCCGAAATGGAAGACGGCGACGAGATCATCGTCACCAATCAGGACCACGAAGCCAACATTGGAGCATGGCGACGGTTGGCCGATACCGGCATCACCGTTCGAGAGTGGAGCGTGGAACCTGACACCGGCCTGCTGTTTGTTGATGACCTGGCGGGGCTGCTCAACGACCGCACCAAGCTGGTCTGTGTGACCCACTGCTCCAACATTGCGGCCACCATCAACCCGGCAGCTGACATTGTGGCCATGGCCCATGCCGCCGACGCTCGGGTTGTGCTCGACGGTGTGTCCTGGGCGCCCCATGCGTGGGTGGACACCAAGGCGCTGGACGTGGACTTCTATCTCACGTCGCTCTACAAGACCTACGGCCCCCACCTGGGACTGCTCTATACCCGCCCGGATCACCTGGAGCGCATCACCAACCAGGGCCACTTCTTCAATGCCAACAAGCCGACGTATCGGCTCACGCCGGCCGGACCCGCGCACGCAGAGGTGGGCGCCGTGGAGGGGATCCTCGAGTTCTACGACGCTCTTCACCAGCATCACTTCGGCCATCTCAACGGCACCGATGCGGAACGAACCGAACGAATCTTCTCTCTGTTCCCGGCCCAGGAGGAAGCGGTCATGGCACCCGTCCTCGATGTGCTCAACGCCAAGGACGACGTTCGGGTGATCGGTGCGCCGGTGGCCGACCGATCCGTCCGAGCTCCAACGCTGGCGTTCCACTCCAACTCGGTGGCATCCTCGGCCATCGTGGAGAAGCTTCTGGATCACAAGGTCGGCGCCAGCCACGGCGACTTCTACGCCTGGCGCCTGATGGACGCACTGGGCCTGGACCAGGCCGAAGGCGTCGTCCGCCTTTCGATGCTGGCCTACAACACCCTCGAAGAATCCACCCGCGCGGCCCAGGCGTTGGACCAGTTGCTGTAGGTAGTGCTCCGGCTTACGTCCGCGGACGGATGTCGTCACAGAGGGTGGGGCCGTCAGCGTTCTCCGCTTCGTCAGCGCGGAGCGGTGACGAACAATGGATATCGCGCCCCCTGCAGGATTCGAACCTGCGCTCACGGTTCCGGAAACCGATGCTCTATCCCCTGAGCTAAGGGGGCTCGGGTGAGCGCCTTACGCTAGCCCGGTTTTGTGGGAATGCTGAGCGCATTTGAGTATCGGAAGCCGATTCCCTGCGCCGCGGCAAGAAATTCTGATTTGTTGGGAAGAAACCAATCAGCGTTGCCGTCAGAGAGGTATGAGGAAGACCACGAATCGGTCATGCGATGATTGATACGGCCCCGAACCGCACCCGCCGCACCCGCTCCGGTGGGCTGCAGAAGACCGCAACGCCGTCAATACAGGAGATGACAGGACCCCAGATGGCACGAGAACGGCGCCGACGCGAGGGTTCAGAAGCAGATCTGATACGTCGGGCTCAAGCCGGCGATCAGCAGGCCTTCACCGCCCTGATCAGGACTCACGACGACAGCATGCGGGGACTGGCCTGGCAGCTCCTCAAAGACCGGCACGCCATGGACGATGCGCTTCAGGATGCCTACATCAAGGCGTATCGCCAGATCGGAAGCTTCCGGGCCGAAGCCCGTTTCAGCAGCTGGCTCTGCCGGGTGGTCCACAACAGCTGCATGGACTACCACCGCCGTCGGGCCCGTCAACCCCGCGTCTCCATTGACGAACCGGGTCAACCAACCGCCGTGTCGCCGGCCGACCATGCCAGCCAACTGGCCAGTCGTGATGCCCTGACCACCGCCCTGAGCACGCTCTCTCCTGACCACGCCGCCGTGGTGGCGCTGGTCGACGGCGAGGGCCTCTCCTATGACGACGTATCCGAAATGCTGGGGGTCGCCCCCGGCACCATTGCCAGCCGCCTCAACCGAGCCCGAGCAACGCTCCGGCAAGCCCTTGGTCAGGAAGGAATGATCCGATGACCGAGTTTCCGCCCAATGATCCCTCTGGTCTGCGGCAGGGTGCCGTCGATCCGCCGCACGAAGCGATGAGCGCCGTGAACTCTTCTGAACCGCCAGCCATGGATCGTGACCCGGCGCCCCAGCACCAGCCAGACTTCTGGAGTCGTCTTGACGGGGCGTTGGAGTCTGAGCCGGCTCCGGTTCGACCGCTGCCAATGATGCAGGACATGAAGGCCGAGCCCAGAGCGTGGCAGAGCCTCATGCTCGTTGCGGCGGCGCTTCTGATGGTCGGCCTGGTCGGCGCCATTGTGGTGCTGACCAATCGCGGCGAAGAGCCAAGCGGTGTGTTCACCGAGCCGCCGGAACCAACTGCGGTCGTGGTCGCCCCGTCGGCGTTGTCGGTGATCACGCCGGAGCCGTCGCTGCAAGGTCCAGACCAGGTTGTGGTGCCCCTTCCGATTCCCACCCCCGAGGTCCCGGTGTTCTTCACTCGTCAGGAGATGCTTGGGGGAGAGCCGGGGCTCTGGCTCCAGGACACCCCCGATGGGTCCTACTACCTCAGCTTTTCTGACAACAACGAGGACCCGTGCCCGACCGATCTCCAGTCCGAGAAGTTCCGCGTGTTCTTTGTGCCTCTCGGGACGACGGTCGCCCATCCCACCAACGTGGAGACCTTCCATCTCATGCCCGACATCTACCGGGCCATTTCTTCTGACCGTTATGTGAGCTACGAAATGACGCCGGGGGATTGTCGGGGATCCCGTCTGGTCATTGGTGAGCTCCTGGATGGCGTGCCTGTCGGCGTCGTAAACACGGTCAACCTCAACGACTCGGGCCGCGCGTCGATCACCGCACTGAGCGGCCTGGAAACCAACTACCCGCTGGTGACGCTGACGGTGACTGATCCCGAAACCGACTTGGCCAAGGTCGTCCAGGTCGATGTCGAGACCTTGGAGCAGACGATTCTTCGTGAGCAGGGAGTGACCCCGGTCGCCGACCCGGACCAGATCTCCGGGACCGGCGTCACGATGTGTCAGGCCGGTGATACCGCCCAGCAGATCTCCGGGGGCATTGGTTTCAGGTTTGAAGACCTTGGCGAGCGACTCACTGCCCAGTATGCGTTCGCCGGAGATGACAACTTTGACGGCGCCGTGCAGTGGACCGCAGGTGTTGTCCGAGACACCGATCCGGACATATCGGTGGAAAAACTTGCCGCCCGCTACCTGACGGACCCGGATACCGCCCTGTTCGATGGTCTGGTGCAGGGTCTCCCGGCGGCCCTGGCCGCCCGGCCGATGCTGGCCGAATCGCTCAACTGCTTCGTCCATCCAGAAGCGGACCGGGTCGAGCAGTCGCTGATGCCACAACGCACCTTTGATGCTGGTCCGTGGAAGTGCTTCTTTGACCCGAATCTTGGAGTCAACCCGTTGGGTATGCGCGCCTTCCTCACCCTGCAGACGACCGACGATGGGCAAGTGCAATGGATCTATGAAAAGTTCGGCAATGCGGTTGGGGACGGGTCCGGCTACCAAACCGTCAACGTCGACCCGAATGATCCCCGTGTCATGCCGGGCCACGCGGTGACGTCGATACTGGCGGCCTCCGCAGAGTTGGGCTTCGACGCAGAAGTCATCATGGCGTTGCAGTCGGTCATGTCGTGCGAGCGCAATCCCGAGTTCCAGACCGATGGTGGTTGGTATGACCCCACCGGCGTGTTCCCGTTTGAACTTGAGACTGAAGCGTCCAAGGCGCTGACCTTCGACGTCGGCAACGAGGGGTACGTCAACTTCGAGACCCAGTCGTTCGACTGGCTTGCCTACCCCGACGTCGGAGATCAACGATGCGACGGTGGATTGTCGTACAGCATCGACGTGACGGATCGGGAGACGGGCGCCACGGCGACCGCACTCCAGAACATCCCGGCGGACCAGATTGTGAGCGTGACCGTTCGAGAACCGGACGCTGGCGTCCTGATCCTGTCAAAGTGCGGAACCACCTACACCCTGCGGATGGGCTGGTTGGACAATGTGGGACCAATGGGTCACGGTCCCGACAGCGACGCGGCCCCCGCCGTGCTCGAAATGCCGCTGGTTACCGAAGCAAACAGCGCCACGATGGATTCGTCTGGCAACATCGTGATCACCTCTTCCATCGGAGAGTCGGCGATCCTGGCCGGCTCATACATCGACACCACGGGAACGGAGCGAAACAACATTCCACTTCCGCTCGCACCGCGTCCGCCAACCTCGTCCTACACCAGTGACGATTTCCGCAACCGTCAGATCTACGCCTTGGCGACGACGGTGTTGGAACCAGCGACCTGCAAGTCTCCCGACGCACCGGATACCGGCGCCTTGTTCTACCTGGCCTCCGCGACGGTGGAGGCACCGACCGAGGTCGAGTTCCTGGCGCTGGCTGGTCAGGACCGCCCGCGGCCCGAGTACAGCTCGTTGAGCGCGGACGGATCTCTCCTGGCTATGCCAACGGCGTTCTGCAGCGAGAGTCAGGCGATGGCCGTTGACGTCTACAACGTGTTTGAGTCCGGAGCGATCCTTCGGTCGCACTCCTTCGGCGGTGACACCTTTGCGCCGCTGTTCGGCGGTCCGACCGAAATTCTCGGCACTCGGTTCATTGATGCCGACACCGTCGAGGTCAACGGCACTCGACTGGCGGACGGCGTTTTCGTGTCCGCAACGGTGGACGTCCCCGCCAACTGACCGGGGCGCGAATTGCTGCGGCGCGGTGAAACCAAGGCCGTAGCCTTGCGGAATGATGAAAGACGAACTGGCCAACGCGGTCCGGAACGCATTGGTGGCGCTGGAGATCCTTCCCGTCGGCGACCCTCTGCTCGACCGCGTCGAGGTGAGTCAACCGCAAAGCCGTGAGCATGGCGACTGGGCGACCAACGCCGCGCTGGTGACCTCCAAAGCCGCCGGTCGCAACCCACGGGAGGTCGCCGCGGATCTGGTTGCCCACATGGAGGCCAACCCACCCCGCCACCTGGCCGCCATGGAGATTGCGGGCCCGGGTTTCATCAACTTCCGGCTGCAACCGGGTTGGCTGCACGACGTGCTGTCGGCCACCGCAACCTCCTCCCCGGACGACTTCGGCGCCCACAACTTTGGTGATGGCACCCACATCAACGTGGAGTTTGTGAGCGCCAACCCCAATGGCCCGCTGCACGGGGGTCACGCACGCGGGGCCATCTACGGCGATGCAATGGCCCGCCTCTTTGCGAAGTGCGGCTATCAGGTCACCCGTGAGGACTACCTCAACGACCGTGGCGTACAGATGAAGAACTACACCGACTCGTTGGTGGCCGCCCGGGCCGGGGAAACCACGCCCAAGGACGGCTACGCCGGTCAATACGTGACCGACTGGGCCAACGAGATTCCGGCCGAGATCACCGAGTGGCAGGACGTCTTTGAGTGGGGCTGCGCCCGAGCGCTTCAATCCCACAAGGACACGCTGGCCGCAATCCGGGTTCACCACGACGTGTTCTTCAGCGAGCGGTCGCTCATGGAGTCCGGCGCAGTGGAAAGCGTGCTCGATCGGTTGGCTGAACTGGACAAGAGCTTCGAGGCTGATGGCGCCACCTGGTTGCGCAGCACGGACTTCGGCGATGACAAGGACCGGGTACTCATCAAGAGCGATGGGGACCTTACCTACCTCACGCCCGACGTGGCCTATCACGAGGACAAGTTCTCCCGGGCTGACAAGTTGTTCAACGTGTGGGGCGCCGACCACCACAGCTATGTGGTGCGGATGAAGGCCGCCATGCAGGCGCTGGGCCACCAGCCCGACGATCTGGAAATCGTGGTCACCCAGTTGGTCAAGCTGGAACGCGATGGCGTCGAGGAGAAGATGGCCAAGCGGACCGGCGAGTTCGTCACCATCGACGACATGGTGAGCGAAGTTGGCGCGGACGCGGTCCGGTTCACATTCCTGATGCAGTCCATGGACACCCGCCAGACCATCGACCTCACCGCGCTGTCCGAGAAGTCCATGGACAACCCGGTTTTCTACGTGCAATACGCCCATGCGCGCATCAAGCAACTGGGCAAGAACGCGGCGGAAGCGGGCGTTGAATGTCAACCGTTGGACCGCACGGACCTGTCGGTACTCACCCATGATCGGGAGCTCGAAGTGCTGCGGGTCCTCAACGAGTACCCCGAGCAGGTGGCCATTGCCTGTCGTGAACGGGCCCCCCACCGCATCACCACCTGGTCCCGGGAGTTGGCCAGCGCATTCCACGGCTTCTACCGCGACTGCTACGTGGTGGGCCATGACGTGACCCCCGAACAAACCCAGGCTCGCCTCTGGCTCATCGAAGCGGCGCGGGTTGGTCTGGTCTCAGCTCTGGAACTGGTCGGCGTATCCACGCCCGACCAGATGTAGTTCAAGGTGGCCGACCCACTTCCGCTTTCACTGCTGCCGGACACCGCCGAAGTCAGCCCTGATGGACACCTGTCCATCGGTGGGGTGGACCTGCAGGCGCTTGCCGAGGAGTTCGGCACCCCACTGTTTGTCTACGACGAAGCCCATCTGCGCGACCGCTGCCGCCAGGCCGTGGATGTGTTTGGCGACGGCGTGGCCTTCGCTTCCAAAGCGTTCATGTGCACCGCCATGGCGAAACTGGCGCACGAAGAGGGTATGCACATCGACGTTGCCACCGGAGGAGAGTTGCACGTGGCCCTCCATGCCGGGGTGCCCGCAACAAACCTGGTCATGCACGGCAACAACAAGTCGATGGTCGAGCTGGAAGCTGCCCTTGTGGCGGGCGTTGGTCGGATCGTGGTGGACAGCTTCGACGAGATGGACCGCCTGGATATGATCCACGCCCGAACCGGTCAGGTGGCATCGGTGCTTCTTCGGCTGACGCCGGGGGTTGAAGCTCACACTCATGAGTTCATCGCCACTGGTCAGGACGATTCGAAGTTCGGCTTCACGGTCTCGCTGGGCTATGCCGAGCAGGCGATTCAACGAGCCGTGGCGTCACCCGCCATGGACTTTCTGGGAATCCACGCCCACATTGGATCCCAGGTCTTCAGCCAGGATGCATTTCGCCAGGCGGTCGAAGTCATTGCTGGTATCGCCAACTCGTTCGAGGTCCGGGAAATGTCGGTTGGTGGCGGATTGGGCGTGCCGTACGTGGCGGGTGAAGAAGCCCCAACGGTCGGCCAGTGGGGTCGCATGGTTCTGCAAGCGTGCTCGGCGGCGGGCGTGACAGCCAAGGTTCTGGCTGAACCGGGCCGATCGATCGTGGCCGCGGCGGCGGTAACGCTCTATCAGGTTGGCACCATCAAGGCCCTTGAAGGTATTCGGACCTATGTGGCAGTCAATGGCGGAATGAGCGACAACCCTCGGCCGGTCTTGTATGGAAGCGGCTACGAGACGTTCCTCCCCCGGGCGACGACGGCCGAGCGACCCATGCCCATCCGGCTCGTTGGCAAGCACTGTGAGAGCGGCGACATTCTGGTGCGCGAAGGCTGGGTGCCCGACGATATTCGAGTCGGCGACCTTCTGGCCACGCCGGTCACCGGTGCCTACGGGTACTCGTTGGCTTCCAACTACAACATGGTGCCGCGTCCGCCGGTGGTGTTTGTGGCTGACGGCAAAGCCCGACTTGTCCGCCGTCGTGAGACCTTCGAAGATCTGTTGGCACTCGACGGCTGAGATAATCGGCCCGGTAATCGGCAACGGTGGTTGATGATGACATGCCCCGTCTGCACGAACCCGACCTTGCGTGGCGGTTCTCACGGGTCAGATGACTGCGGGTTCCGGCGAGGATGTAGCAGTCGCATTCCGCGGTCGCCCCCAGCACCCCCCAGCTTCGGCACATTTCGTCCATATGGCTCGACCGTCCCGCGCGTCGCCGCTACGCTGGAGGGTTCCGAATCAATGGTGCTTCGGCGCAAGAAACGCACGAGACCATGAGGAGTCGCCATGACCCGGCGCACAAAAATTGTTGCCACTATCGGCCCAGCTTCAGAGAGCCCTGAAATACTTGGCGGTCTGATCGACGCCGGCGTCGACGTCTTCCGCCTTGGCACTGCTCACGACAGCGTTGAGCGAGTCATCGAGCGCGTGCAGACCATTCGCGCCGTCCAAGCCGAGCGCAAGGCCGATGTCGGAATTCTCGTGGACCTCGCCGGTCCCAAGGTGCGCGCCGGGTTCGGCGACGAACCCGTGGAGCTGGTTGGAGGCACCACGCTGACCATTCGCTCTGGTGAGCAACTCAGCAGCGCAACGGAGCTGTACGTCAACGTAGACAACATCGCCCGCAACCTGGTTCCCGGCGACCTGCTTCACATGGGCGACGGATCGGCCAGCCTGGTGGTAACCGCGGTGGCCGGCGACTCGGCCGAAGCCACTGTTGAGCGGGGCGGCACCATGCGCGGCCGGCCCGGCGTTCACATTCCGTCAGAGCGGTTGGCAACCTCATCCCCAACCAAAGAAGATCTGCAGTACTTTGACGCCCTGGTCGACACCGACATCGACATGGTCGCCATCTCGTTCGTCAAGACCGCGCATGACGTGCGCGGCCTGGGCGGCGAAGCTCCCCCCAAAGGGCCCTTGATCATCGCCAAGATCGAAACCCAGGCCGCCGTCGACAATCTTGAATCGATTCTTGAACACTGCGGCGGCGTCATGGTCGCACGCGGCGACCTCGGCCTGGAATGCAGCCTCCCCGGGCTCCCCGCTCTCCAGAAGCGAATCATTGCCGCAAGCGTGCAGGCTGGGAAGCCGGTCATCACGGCGACCCAGATGCTCGAAAGCATGACCACCAACTCCCAGCCAACCCGGGCCGAAGTCACCGACGTGGCCAACGCGGTGTTCGACGGCACCTCCGCGGTGATGCTGTCCGGTGAGACCGCGGTCGGTCACGACCCCGTCCTCGTTGTCCAGACCATGGCTCGCATTCTTCAGGAAGCCGACGACAACTTCGAGCACGACGCCTGGCGCCAACGAGTCGAAGGAATCACCGACGAGACGCAACAAGCCACCGAGGCTCGGAGAGTGGCGCGCGCCATGCGAGACGCCGCCCAACGCGCAGCCAGCCAGCTGGACAGCCGGGTCATCGTGACCATTACCGGCACCGGCGCAACCTCGCGAGCCATCTCCCGCTACCGCCCCCGAGCCGAAATCATTGCGGTTGCCCCATCCCAACGCGTGGTCAATCAGCTGTGTCTTTCGTGGGGCGTCACGCCGGTTATCGGCGACTCGCCCGGCAAAGGCCAGGAGCGCATCCATGGCGTTCTCGAACGGCTGCGGGAAACCGGCTACCTCAAGCAGGGCGAGCTCGTCCCGGTCGTGGCCGGTGCCGACAACTCCTCGCTGGTCAGCAACATCCTCCGCATCGACAACGTGCCTTAAATATTGTTCCTTCTCGCTGGCGCTCGGCGGAAGCGTTGGCACGCAGCACGAGTGTTGATTGTTCCTTCTCGCTGGCGCTCGGCGGAAGCGTTGGCAGGCAGCAGGAGTGTTGATTGTTCCTTCTCGCTGGCGCTCGGCGGAAGCGTTGGCACGCAGCACGAGTGTTGAGCGTGGATTCTCGCTGGCGCTCGGCGGAAGCGTTGGCACGCAGCCGGAGGGCGACGGGCGGTAGGGGTTGAACCGGGGATACGGTTTTTGGGTGAAAAAGATTGCGGTTGCTCTCCTTGGTGTCCTCCTCGTCGGGACCGTCGCGTGTACTTCCGGCGCCGCCCCCGGTGAGGCGGCCGCCGATGGGCGGTGTGACTACTCGGGGGTCGACCAGTCCGCGGCCAGAGTCTGGAACGAGGTGGCATTGGATGCCATCCGGCGAGACTTCCCGGCCCCCACGGTGCACGCCCGCAACCTGTATCACCTGTCCGCGCTGAACTGGGATCTCTGGTCCACGTGGGACGAGTCCGGCACCGCGCTGTTCCCGCTACCCGATGCGGTTCCCGAAAGGGCAAGCAGCGACATCCAAGGCGCACGCCAGGAGTCCATATCGTTTGCCGCTCATCGTCTGCTGGCCCATCGCTACCAACAGGCGGTCGGAGCCACCGACACGCTGGCCGACCTCGATCGCACCTTGGCCGAGTTCTGCACCCTTCCTGCACTTGGCGAGAGCATCGCCACCAGCTCACCTGCGGGATATGGCATCCAAGTGGCCGACGCACTGATCGCCGCCACTCGTAACGACGGCAGCAGGGAAACTTCCAACTACGACGACTTCAGCTACAGCTCGGTCAACCCTCCGCTGGTGGTCGACTCCGACACCATTGCCATGGTGGACCCGGCTCGCTGGCAGCCCCTTTCGCTGAGTTCATCGGTCAGTCAGAACGGCATCGCGCTGCCCGCCGGGGTGCAATCGTTCATCGGTCCAAGCTGGGGGTTCGTCACGCCGTTTGCGCTGACGCCCGCCGACAATGGGGTCCCCATTGACCCCGGCGCGCCCCCCACCTTGGAGACCGATCCCGACCTGTGGTTCGAAGGCATCGTTGAGACCATAACCCTCAGCTCGCAACTGGCCGTCGGACAGGCCCAGATGAACGTTGCACCCGACGGGATCAACCCGGAATCCGGCGAGCCCTATGCCGAACAGATGGTCGACCGGGCCGACTATCTCCGGGCGATCGCCGAATTCTGGGCCGACGGGCCGGACTCAGAAACGCCACCCGGGCACTGGAACACCATCGCAAACGAGGTCGGTGATCTGGTGGAAGCCGGTCCAAGCGGGCTGCCGGCAACGTTCGAGGACCGACTGGAGTGGGACGTCAAACTGCATCTGGCGCTGAATGGCGCCACCCACGACGCGGCCATTGCCGGTTGGGGAACCAAAGCGTTCTACGACTACGTGCGCCCGATCTCCATGGTCCGATGGGCATCGTCATTGGGTCAGTCATCGGATGCAAGCCTGGACAGCTACAACCCGGCCGGTCTTCGGTTGATCGATGGGTTGACTCGCCTCAACGAAACCGGGGAGGTCGAGGTGCGCGCCTGGCTCGGCCCGCCCAATGACCCGATTGCTGAACCCGTTGGATCTGCTTGGGACCAGGAGAGTGTCGTGCGGGGCGTCGGATGGATAGCGGGGACCGAATGGACCCCGTACCAGCGGCCTGATTTTGTGAGCCCGGCCTTCGCAGCCTACGTGTCTGGCCACAGCATTTTCAGTTCGGCGGCCGCCGAAGTTCTCACCCAGTTCACCGGGTCCCCCTATTTCCCGGGTGGTCTGTTCACCCACCAGGTCCAAGCTGAATCGTTCAAGCATGAGCCGGGACCTTCGGCGCCCTTTGAACTCCGATGGGACACCTTCGGCAGCGCCGCCGACGAGGCAGGATTCTCCCGTCGGGCTGGCGGCATCCATGTTCCCGCCGACGATCTTGCCGGCCGAGAGATGGGAGTCGAAGTCGGCCGCCTTGCCTGGGAGAAAGCCGAAAGCCTGTTCTGATTACCGGTGCTCCACCGAAAGCCTGACTCAATCCTCGATTCGGATCACAACATCGATTGCAGCTGCCCGTTCGGCCAGCTGCCCGATCGCGTTGCGGGGTGCTCCACAGTGGAAGTCCGACTCGAAGGCGATGCACGCCGCCAGGGTCTCAGCGAACATCAGACTGCTCGCTCCGGTCACGTTAAGCAGTTCTGCTGCCAACAAGATGTGATCCCGCGGATCCGGCACGTGCAATACGTCGGGATGAGGCCGCCGAATGAAGTCGACCGCGTCCGAACTGAGCGATTGCAATCGCTGACTGAGCTGACCCTGGCTCCGTGACGGAGCACCCAAGGCTGACAGCAAACGCCAGTGCCGAGAGTACGGAAGCACCAGGCGTTCATCGAGCAGGCTGCTCTCCCATTGCGGGTCGAGCAGACGTAGCGCTATGTACTCGTCAACGACCTTCATGCACTAGTCGTCAGCGGGCACAAGGTTGTCCAATTCCTTGGCTAGCCCTGGGCCGGTGGTGACTTCGCGAATCGTGGCGATGTCTTCGGCAGTCAGCCTGAGTTTTCCAGCTTCGCGTAACTCGGCGAGCGCTTCTCTTGGCGACTTGACTTTCATGACCACATTGTAGCTGGGCGATAGGACAGGCTTCTCGCAGCAAATCCCCTCATCGAGCGCGGTGATCAGCTGCGAGTCATCTTCACGTGACCGACTGAGACTTCGAAACCATTGCTACGAAGCGCTTTGCCGAGAGGAGAGTGCCTACCTCGTGTGGGCGAGGGAGGCGCCGAGGGGGACCGGGTCGAAGCAGAAGGCTGAAAGCCTGTGCCAGTCCATGTCCACACATGCGCGAGCGTCGACGACCAGCCGTCGTGCCCATGTGATGAGCTTTCTCGCGTCGCCGGCGGCGAGAGGCGTCAGGCGGTAGAATCCTTTCGCGAGCAGGACCTTGTGCGGTCAGCTTTCTTCGCGTTCATTGAGAAACCCTCCGGGACGTGATCACGTCATCGATAGACCCGATTACTGGGTCAAGTTCTGAGAGCCACTCGTTCACGATGGGTTCGCCGGCGCGCTTCATACGGCGTAACTCCGTTTCGGTCAGCGCCATGATCTGACACTCGTTTCCGGTCCACCGTCGAACGAGGTCACTCAGCTCCAACGCGAAGTCCTCAGCCGTCGGATCGTTCGAGACCAAGAGCACATCAATGTCACTGTCACTGTCGCCATCTCGGCGGGCTGCCGACCCGTACAATCCGACCGACGAGACTTTGCCACCCCAAGCCTCAACCGCCCCCCGCATCCGTTCACGGAGAATTCCATACAGGCCATCGAGGTGCTCAACCGCTGGGAATACAAGATGTTCGCGGTTGAGGATGTAACCGCCAGGCACGTTGAGGACAAGGCCGGATACGACAAGGCGACCCAGGGCCTTACGCACGCCCATCTCTGACGCCGACGGGCATGCTTTGGCAACCTGCGCACCAGTCAGCGGCCCGGACCTCCTCAGCAGCGCGGCCACGACGAGACCAGGGACACCGGCAATCGCAGTCGCGATCGGAGCCGAAACATCCATATCGACACTTTAGTGTGGAAACTAAACAATAGTGTGGACGTCTTTGTTGGAGTCCGAAAGGACAATTGACTATCTCGTGCGGGCGATGCATCCGCCGAAGGGGACAAGGTCGAAGCTGATGGTTGCGGCGGGTATCTGCGCAATCTCGTACTGCGCCGGATCAGACCAGGTCGCTGATGAGCCCGGCCGTCCTTCGAAGCCGGCGTTGTCGCAGATCTGGGTGACCTCCGCGTCATCGGCAATCCCGAGCTTCGCGGCGTCGACCCGGATGTTCGTTGGCTCGTCCTGACCGTTGATCGCCGCAATCCACCAGGTGTCGCCATGGCGGCGGGCCAGGGCAACGTCGCGTCCGGGTCGGCCGTCAAGGAACACCGTCTCGTCCCAGACGACGGGCAGATCCCGGAGCATTCCAATGATCTCATCGGGCTGACTCTGATACGCCGTCGGCGTGTCAGCCAGGTGTTGAAGGCCACTCTCAAACAGCACGGCCAGCGCCAGTTCGTGGGTGTTGGTGGTCCGCCGTCGGACGGTGTCGCCCAACAGCAGCGGGGTGTAATCCATCGAGCCAACCACGTTCCGCGTGAACGGCAACATGGTGTTCTGCGCGGGGGCGATCGCCGCAAATCGGGAGAAGAAGGTATAGATCTCGGCGCCGCGAACCGCCTCCATGGTCATCAGGTTCGGGAACTCGCGGGACCACCCCCGCGGCACCGTTGACCCGTGAAAGTTGGCCATGAGTTCGAAGTCTGCCGCGTCTTCCAGAATCTCGCGGTACTGACGGATCTGCGCCGGCTTGTCGGACTGAAAGAAGTCGACCTTGACCCCTTTCACGCCCAGCTCGGCCAGCCACCCAAATTCCGCTCGGCGGGTTTCCCGGTCAAACATGGCGTCTCGGGGCGCTTCGGTGACCACGTTGTTGGGGCCGCCGGAGTTGTACCAGAGTATGAGGCCAACGTTGCGGTCCGCCGCGTAGTCCACGAGCTCGGCCAGTCGCTCGTCGCTGAAGGTGTTCCAGTTGGCGTCGACCAGGGAGTACTCCCACCCCAGGTCAGCCGCCAGGTCGATGAATGGCTCCATGGCGTCGGCGTCGCGGGAGCTGTTGTGGTCAGACCACCAGCTCCAGGAAACTCGGCCCGGTGTCACCCATGACCAGTCCCTGTCCCGGCCCGGCGGCGACAGGTGGCGTACATGATCGGATTCGACAATGTCGCCAAGTTCGGGGCTGGTGACGATGATCCGCCACGGCGATGCCCAGCCGGCAGTGACGATGGGTCGGGGATCGCCAAAGCCGTTGCCTTCGCCTCGGTCGGCAAATGACAGGAAGAACTCGCCACCCACGGTGCCGGGAGCGAAGTGGGAGCCGGCGTCGTCGGGGCCGAGGGCGCTTTCGGTAATGAGCGTCCAGCTGCGTTCGCTTTCGCCGAGCAGCGGAAACGTCCATCCAAACGCCGATGTGCCGGGACGCCCCGCGTTCGCCTCGGCATTGCGCGGCTGCTCGTAGGCCGGGGTGTAGGCCGATGGCCCGTCATGGGGTTGAAGCCACACCAGGTCTTCGGGGTCCATGGCGAAGCTGGTGCGTTCCCACTCGATGCGGACCGGCGCCTCGGCGTCGCTGTCCCCGAATGCCTCCGGGAGTGCGTACCGGAACGCAACGCCGGTATCGGTGGCCAGCAGGTCGACGGCAAACCTCTCGCCTTCGGCCCCCTCAAACAGGATGCGGCGACCGTTGATGGTCAGCAGCGAGCTCCTGGCTTTCCCGGTTGGCAACGTGAAACGACTGGTGGACTGGCGCTGCTCGACAACGGAGAGGACCGTCAGGTCGCGGGTGAGCGAGATGGCCTGACCTTCTCCATTGGTGACTTCCAGCCCCAGCGTGGAGTCAGCGATGACTTCCTCGATTGCCCCGTCGGCATGGGTTCGTTCCACCCGGTAGCGGGCCCGCCCAAGCTCATCCAGTCCCACCGAAAGGGCGAGCGTTCCGTCGGGGCTGATGGCTTGAGTCACGCTGTCAAAGCGGGCAACGTCGGTCGCCATCGCCGGGCCCCCGTTACCGGCACTACAGGCCGACACCAGCACCGGAATCAGAAGGATTGCAGAGAGAATCGTCATGGTGCGATTCACGGTTCGATCCGCCCGTCCACCAGCGTGATCGACTTCTGGGCAAATCCAATGACCGCCGGATCGTGGGTGGCAATCAGCACAGTGCTCCCCGCCGCCTGCGCCGTGGAGCCGATGGCGTCCAGAACTCCCATGGCGGTGTCCAGATCCAGTTGGGCGGTCGGTTCATCCAGAATCATGAGGTCGGGTCGGGCCGCCAATGCCCGAGCCAGCGCCACGCGCTGGCGTTGACCGCCGGAAAGCTCGTCCGGGCGGTGATTCGGATACGCCTCCAGACCGACGGCCTCCACCGCCTCATCGATGTGGCGTCGGCGGTCGGGGCGCCCCACATCTCGAGCCCGCAAAACGATGTCAAGGTTCTCGGTGACGGTGAGGTGAGGCAGAAGTCCATCGGCCTGGAAGGCGATCGCAACATGCTGACGACGCCAGGTGACCGCTTCCTCGTACCCCAGCGCGCTGACGTTGACCCCAAGCACCGTGATGTCTCCGCTGGTGGGTTGATCGAGTGCCGCAATGCAGTTGAGCAGGGTTGTCTTTCCGCTGCCTGACGGGCCAACGAGGGCCACGATGTCGCCTTGTTCGACCCGAAGAGTCGCGCCGTCGAGTGCCGCGGTTGCCGAAGCCCCGTGGCCGAAAACGCGCGTCACGTCGCACGCCATGACCGCGGCGTCTCGGTCCAGGAGAGGGGGCCCGTCGGTGGTCATTTGCGCTGCCCGTCGTCGCCCGTTTCGGAATTGTCCGCGTGGGCGCTTCTCTGGGGGCGGATCTCGATGCCGGTGTCGGTCAGAGTGGCCCGCACTCGGGAGTCACGAAGCGCGGCCAGGTGTTCACTGGTCAGTTGTAGGCGACCGATGCTGTCAATCATCAGCACCTCGTCCAGCGAACCCTGCTCGTCATAGTGCTGTTCCGAAGCGACTCGACCGTCACGAATGGCGATGACGCGGTCGGCGTGACGAACCGCGTCCTGATCGTGGGTGACCACGATCTGGGTGAGACCGGTCTCATCGCTCAGTCTGCGCATCAATGAAAAGTGGGCGTCGGTCGATTCGGAGTCCAGAGAGCCCGTTGGTTCGTCAGCCAGCAGCACCTGGGGTTCTCGAGCCAACGCCGCGGCAAGGGCAACGCGCTGTTGTTCGCCTCCGGACAGTTGGGCCTGCCGGTGGCCGTCGCGACCCACCAGCCCCACGATCTCCAGCATCGCCGACGCCCGACCATTGGGGTTGGGCTGCCCGGCCAGTTGTGGCGACAAGGCCACATTTTGGCGGGCGGTCAGATAAGGAAGAAGGTTCTCGCCGGAGTGCTGGGAGATGATGCCCAGTCGGTCGCGGCGAAGTCGCAGCCGATTGGCCTGCGAGGCCCGGGCAAGATCCACGCCCGCAACCACAACCCGACCGGCCGTTGGCTGGAGCAGACCGGCCAGGATCTTCATGAGCGTCGACTTGCCCGAGCCGCTGGCGCCGATGACGACCACCATTTCGCCCGCTTCCACGCGCAGGTCGAGGCCTTGCAGAGCAATGACGTCGGTCAGGCCCACCCGGTAGATGTGGGTGAGTTGTTGGCAGTCGACAACGACGGCTCGCTCGGTTCTTTCCCTGGTCATTCGGTGGCTCCAACTTTGACGGCTTCGAAGAGGCGGAGTCGGCCAATGCTGGAAATCAGAATCGCGCTGAGAACCACGAACGCCACCAGCAGCGCCGCGCCGATGGTTGCGGTGGCAAGCCAGTCGATGACCGGAACCACACGCGGCGCCGAGCCGGCTCGGGCCCCAATCATCTCCGGCAGTACGAAGGTCGACATGGCGATGCCGGTGAGCGTTGCCATGCCAACGCCGGCCACCGCAATCCCAAGAAGATCCATGCCCACGATGACCAGGAGATGGCGGCGCCGGAGCCCAAAGGCTCGCAACACACCCAGCTGCGTCCGCTGTCGGGCAAACCCAAAGACGGCGTACGCAATGAACCCGGCGGCGGTGAGGGTGCTGAAGACGACGAAGCTGGCAGTGAGCACGCCGAAGACACCCTTGCGTTCTGGTCGGTTCTGGGCGCGTTCGATCAGCTCAGAGGCGGACGCAACGCGGGTGGCAGTGATACCAAGGCGACTCAGATCGGCGACAGTCTGTGCGTTGTCCACAATGGTGCCCGGACGCTCAAAGAGCACCTGGCTGGAGACCGTGCGGCCGATTCGCTGCTCGTAGTCGGGAAGCGACGCAACCAGCGGCCGAAGATCACTCGACGGTGACCACCCGGGAAACTGGTCGAAGTGGCCCACGATCACCATGGGAATGTTGATCCCGTCAGATCCGTCGCTCACCGCCACCGTGATCATGTCGCCAACGCGGAGACCGTTCGCTCGCAGAAGTGGGCGATGGGCCAGCACGCCGTCGGGCGTGGCGGAGAGCGTCGCCATGAGTTGGGTGAGCGACTGGGTCGAATAGTCCTCGCGCCAGAATGCGGCGTTGGCAAACGTCCGAGGGTCAACCGCAGTGAACTCGATGGGAATCGGCGAGCCTCCGGCAATCCCGCTGGCCCTACCGGGAAGCTGAAGCATCCGGGTGGCTCCGTCGAGCGCCCACACCCGTTCGAACGAAGAGGGGTCGACGCTCGGCCCCGGCTCCGGACTCGGGAGGCCAAAACCAGAACCGGTCGGTGTCAGACCACCAACGTCGCGAATGGCGTTTTCGGCTCCGACCAGATGGTGGGCCTGGTCGACGAGATGCAGATCGAGCGTGCGGGCCAGAGATGCGGTGTAGATGGTCAGCGATCCGGTCAGCACGATCAGGAGCACCGGTGCCAGTGCGTATCCGGACGCCCGGGCGCCGCGCCGCGCTGCGGCGAGCAACGCGGTGCTGGGGGTTCGCTGCAACGCCCGAGCCAGCAGGCTCATGCCAATCGGGTAGGCCCGCATGGTCAACAGGCCAGCCGCCAGGCCAAGGGCGGTCGGCAGCAGAACCACCACCGGGTCATCAAGGAGATCGCCGCTGACCGCGTCGCTTTGCAGGACGAACCACCCAAAGAACCCAATTGCCGCAACAATTACCAGATCGGCTCGGCTGCGGTGCCACCACGCCAACCGAGGACCGGAGGCATCCCGCCGGCGATCGAACCGGCTGACAATGGTGTTCCAGAGTGGCGGGGCAAAGTGCAGGATGAAAATGACGAGTGCGGCCAGCAGCAGGGCGCGCCAGGTGCGGCGGTTGTTCACCAGCGGAAGGTCAAGTCCGTCACCCAATCGAAGGAAGGTGTCGGTTCTGCCGATGATATTCGCAATGCCGCGGCCTATCAGGACGCCACACGCAATGGCAACGATTGTTGTGAGAATCGATTCGATTGCGGCGGCAACAAGGAGCGGCCCTCGTCGGACGCCGTGGCGGTCCAGCAGCTCTCGTTCGGCGGCACTCCGGTTCCAACGCATGGACACCAGCACGGCGACCACAACGATGCTCAGAAGCACCGCTGGCAGGGAGAACATCCGTAGTCCGGATTCGAGTCGATTGGCCTGCGACTGAAATCCGCCCAGGGCGTCCTCAGGATCCATGAGCAGTCGGGTTCCGGGCAGCCGATCGTTCACCAGGCGGTTGATGCCCCGCGTGCGAGCGACCAGAGCGTCGACCTGGTCGGTGGTGATCCTGGCCGGGTCGAGAAGCACGAGCCATTGGGCCGCGCTGACCACCGCCGGGTCAAGGTTGTCAACGGTGGCGAGAAAGGTCTGCTCCGGGACCACCAGGCTGCGCACCATCTGTCCGGACTGCACAAATCGTGCCGCAGGAGCGGCGACGGTTGGCGGCTCCCACAGGCCCACAACGATGACGTCGGTTGCCCATTCCTGGGTGTCCGGACTGCGGCGGGAGTTGATGGCGGTCAGTGCTTCGCCCACGTCAACCCCCAGCGACTCTGCAAGGGTCGCACTGATCGCCACCTCGATGGGGATTCCGGGGTCCCTGGCCGGCTCCGGGGCGCGGCCCTGAATGAACGTCATCTCATTGAGGTTGTTGGACGTGGTGAAGGGAAGGGTTTCCAGCCGGTCGTTCGGGTCACCGGCGCCGATCGCAATCGTGCGGAAGATTTGGAAGCCGCGGGTCTCAACCAGACGCCGGGCATCGAGGATGGTTGCGCCAAAGTCGCTCTCGGCGCCGCCCAGAACGGCGCTGACTCCTTCCAGTTCCCCCATGGTTTTGGTTGATGACGAAAGCCGGTTGAAGCTGTAGAGGTAGCCGAACGGGGTGCGGTCATCACTGGCAATCTGTTCGGTCAGAAGTTGCGCAGCCGCCGGCTCGGAGAACAAGGGGACCGCCATCCACACGCCCGCCAGCCCCGCCATGGCGACAATGACCGCCGCGGTGAGTCCCAACGCAGCCCGGGTTCGGCGCAAGCTGAGTCGAAGGGCACCGAAGAAGGCGGCGAGCGCGCGGGTCACCGCTGTACCAAAACCGTTCCGGGCCCCAGCAGGGTTGACCCCGGGTTCGCATTGCTGCCAGCGGTGGCGTCGAGGACCTCAATATGGCTTGAGGTGCGTCGGCCAAGGCGGGGAGTAACCCGTTGCAGCGATCCGCCTGGGCGCTCAACAAGTAGGAATGATCGGCCGTCCTGGCGGTGCAACACCTCACGCGGAAGCCAGGTTCGCTGGCCCGGATCGATGGCGAATTCCACGTCGATGGCGGCCCCGGGCTGATCGAGCGCTTCGGTCATGGTCGCGACCGACGCGGCGTCGTCGGCTTCGATTCGGATCTCCACCACCGGGGGACTGCCCACGTCAGCCTCAATCGGTTCGATCGAACTGATGGTGGCGGTGGCGGCCGAGGCGGCAATCGCAAACGGCACCAGGCGAACCTGGTCGCCGGGCTCAAAGTCCGCGACGGTGGCGGCCGTGGTGCGAACGACGGCAACCAGGTCGCTGCCGGTGAGCACGGTGAAGACGGTCTCATCCGCATCTACGGGGAAGGTGAGGTCGGACCTGACACCTTGGACCACCCCGGACACCGGGGCAACAACCGAGGTGGCAAGATCGGCTCGTTCGGCGTCAAATCGGTTGACTGCGGCATCGAGTTCTGCCAGATCGTCATCGGAGACCCCGCGTTCGGCGCCAAGTTCTACATCAAGCTCAAGGATCTGGCGTTGCAGCTCTTCGGCCCGGGACAGGATGGGAATGAAGGTGGCGACCGTCTGCCCGGCAAGGACGGCGTCTCCGCTGGAGAACTGCACGTCAACGATGCGGCCATCGCCGGGCGCGGGGACATCGGCGCCATCTCGAGTTTCGACCCGACCTTTGATGGCGAGCGCGCCAATTTCCACCGACCTCGTCAGCTTCAGCGTCGCTCGGGGAGAATCGAATCGGTCCACGGCGGCGCTGTTGGCGTCGGCGGGGCTGGCGCCAACGGCGCGTCGTGGTTCGAGGTCCCGGGTGCATCCGGCCCCGCCCAGTACAACGGCCGCCATCAAGAAAAACAGACCGGCCACCTGCAGCCTTTTCGCTGACGAGACCTGCGGCAATGTGAGTCGCTCTCGCGGTCGGGTCACCGGATATGACACCGGTCGCAGCCGCTTGCACAAACCGGGCGCCGGGGTCCAAACATGTCGAGACTCTAGCCGTGGCGCTTTCGGCGGGATGTGCGCTCCTGTTTCTTCATGTGTCATAGTGTTCAGGTTGAGCGGGACGGTGGCGGTCCGGCGTCTGGAGAAGAGGGGATGGGGAACTGATGACAACATTCGGCGTCAGCGTGCTGGGGATGGAGTTTCCTGGTCTGTTGCTGGCAATTCTGGGCGTGGCTTTCGGCATCGGCGCGCTGGTTACCGTGCTGGGCAAACGGTCGCTCTACGGCGGCTGGCCCACCGCCTACTGGTTTTTGCTTCCGTCCCTCATTGGGTTCGTGGTCTTCTTCCTTTTCCCGACGATCCGAGGTATTTACCTCAGCTTCACCGATTGGAACCTGCTGGCCAACGAGGGTGAGTTCATCGGCACCGAGAACTACGCCATCTTGTGGACCGACGGTGATTTCTGGCGAGCCATGCGAGTCACCGCCTGGTACGTCATCATCAACATCGGCACCCAGACCCTGCTGGCCATCATCATCGCCGTGATGATGGATCGACTCACCAAGTCGGCGACCGTGCGAGGCATCCTGCTGTTGCCGTGGCTGATGCCAAATGTGGTGGTGGCCCTGCTCTTTGTCTGGCTGCTGGACAACAACCTGGGAGTCGCCAACCAGGTGCTCGGCTGGGTTGGTCTGGGGCCGTGGGGGTTTCTCACGAGCATCAACGGTGTGATCCCCACCATTGCGGCTATCAACACCTGGAAGTTCATGGGCTACACGGCGCTCCTCATCTTTGCCGGCCTCCAAACAATTCCTGGCAATCTCTATGAAGCTGCAGCGCTCGATGGGGCGACTGAGTTGGACATGATGCGCCGCATCACCATTCCGCTGATGCGCCCGGTACTCGCGCTGGTGATGGTCGTGACCGTCGTTGGTTCCTTCCAGGTTTTCGACACCGTGCAGGTTGCCACCGGTGGCTTCAGTGGAACGCCGGGCGGGCCGGTCAAAGCAAGTCAGGTCATCTATCTCTACATCTACCGCAATGCGTTTGTGTTCAATGATCTGGGCTACGCGGCGGCGCTTGCTGCGGTGCTCTTTGTGATCCTCATGGTGGTGACGGCCATCCAGCTTCGGCTGCTCCGCGCTGGCGAATCGGATCTGGCATGACGGCGGTTCAAGAGATGGTTGGGTACGGCAAGCCGACCACGGCATCGCGGATGGGTAAGCCGTTGGCGTGGTTGCTGCTGTTCCTCCTGCTCGGGGTGACCCTCTTTCCGTTCTTCTGGACCCTGCGCTCCGCGCTCAGCACCAACAGCGCACTCTTTGCCAATGGTTTTGAGTTCACGTTCATCAACTTCAAGCGAGTTCTGGGCCTCGCTACTGACGAAGAGATCCTCTACGCGTCGGGCCGTGTCAACTCCGGCCAGTTCGACTTCCTCCTGGCGCTGCGCAACAGCGTGATCATTGCGGCGGTGATCGCTGTTGGGCAGGTCTTCTTCAGCGCCATGGCCGCGTACGCATTTGCCCGTATGAAGTTTGCCGGTCGGGACAAGCTGTTCTTCCTCTATCTGACGGGCATGATGATCCCGCCGATCATCACGTTGATCCCCAACCTCATTCTGATGAAGGAGTTGGGTTGGCTCAACAGTTTCAAAGGCATCGTCGCCCCGTTCGTATTGATGACGCCGTTTGCGGTCTTCTTCCTGCGCCAGTTTTACCTGAGCATCAACCGGTCCATTGAGGAGGCCGCGCTGATCGATGGTGCGTCGCACTTCCGGCTCTTCCGCTCAGTAATCCTGCCCATTGCCCGACCCCAGATGGTCACGCTGATGGTGCTGACCTATGTGACGGCGTGGAACGAGTTTCTCTGGCCGCTGGTTGTGGCGCCAGTCAACGACGAAGTGCAACCCCTGACCCTCGCCCTTGGGGTGTTCACCACCCAGCAGCCCGGCTCGGCCCCGGACTGGTCGGGCTTGTTGGCTGGCACGCTGCTGGCCGCGCTCCCGGTGATGCTGATCTTTCTGATCTTCGGTCGCCGCATCGTCGACAGCATCCGGTTCACCGGCATCAAGTAGCGGATTCAGTCAGCAAATTCATACCGCCACAACCGACACATCGTTTTCTTCAAGCTCTGATCGCGCTTCGGCACTCAGCGATGCATCAGTGATGAGCGTGTCAGCCATCGCCAAGGGAGCAATTCGGCTCAGGCCAGTGGTGCCCCACTTGGTGGCGTCGGCCATGACCACAATGTGGTCAGCTGCGCGGATGAATGCCTGGTTGGTCATCGCTTCGGTCAGGTTGGGGGTGGTGAATCCGGCGCTGCCCATGCCATGTATCCCCATGAACAACTGATCGAGATGGAGCGCTCCCAGCGCCTGCTCGGCCAGCGGACCAACGATGGCGGCCGACGGGGTTGGGGTCCCGCCGCAGATCACCACGGTGAGGTCAGGGCGTGCCCCCTGGCTGAGCGCCAGAACCAGCGGCATGGAGTTGGTGACCACGGTGAGGTCGGCAATCGTGTCCAGATGCGGCGCCATCTTGTAGGTGGTGGTGCCCGCGGTCACGCCGATGGCGCTGCCGGGAGCAATGAGCTCGGTGGCGGCGGCAGCGATGCGCTCTTTTTGCTTTTGCTGGAGCGCAGACTTGGCGCTGAAGCCGGGTTCCTCGGCGCTGCGGCTTCTCAGGTCATAGCCCAGAAGGGTCGCGCCGCCGTGAACCTTTTGGAGTTGGTCCTGCTCATCAAGCGCGTCGATGTCTCGGCGAATGGTCATGGCCGAAACCTTGAGCGTGGCCGCCAGGTCGGCGACCCGAACAGAACCGCGCTCGCGGATCAATCGAAGAATGATGTTGCGGCGTTCGCCCGCAAGCAGCCGTTTCGACTCAGGCGCTGGCAGAAAATCTTTGCCTCGTCGGGTAACCATTTTCTCCCACTTTGTTGGTCCGCTGGCCGCGTGGTTGTGCGAATACGGTACTTGTCCGGCCGAAATCGAACATTTGCGAACATAGCACGGTCCATGGACGGCGCGGTCCGCATGATCAGGCGAAGGCCGACCACCCATTGCGGGTTGGGGGCAACTACTCTGCCCATCAACAAACGAAACAATGGAGGGGTATCCATGACACTTCGTATGCGCAAACTGTTTGCGCTCTTTTTGGCCTTTGCACTCTTTGCGACCGCATGTGGCAGCGACGCTGCCGATGAGGTCGGCAGCGCAACCGACACCGTCACTGACGCCGCAGGCGACACGGCCGATGCAGCCGGCGACGCCGTAACCGGCGAAGAGGACGGTTCCATGGAAGAAGATGGCTCCATGGAAGAAGACGGCGCCATGACCGAAGAAGCCGTCACCATCGACTACTGGCTCTGGGACGGCAACCAGCAGCCGTTCTACGAAGAGTGCGCCACCGCATTCACCGCAGCCAACCCAAACATCAATGTGAACATTGAGCAGTTCGGTTGGGGCGACTACTGGGACGGCCTCACCGCCGCCTTCGCTTCGGACTCCGCTCCAGATGTCTTCACCGACCATCTCGCTCGTTACCCCGAGTTTGTTGAGTCCGGCGTGCTCGTGCCTCTCAACGACTTCGTCGCTCGCGACAACGTTGACACCGGCAACTACTTCCCTGGTCTGGCTGAGCTCTGGACTTCACCTGACGGCGAGCGCTTCGGCCTGCCCAAGGACTGGGACACCATCGCCGTTGTCATCAACGAAGACATGATGAACGAAGCTGGCATTACCAAGGCCGAGTTTGACTCCGCCACCTGGAACCCGCAGGACGGTGGCACCTTCGGTGAAATCATCCAGAAGCTGACGGTGGACGCCAACGGCAACCGCGGCGACTCCGCTGACTTCGATCCGTCCGACGTGGCCACCTACGGCTTCGGTCTCGAAGGCAACTTCGGCGCCTTCGGTCAGACCACCTTCTCGGCCTTCGCTGCCTCCAACGGCTGGGTTTCGACCGACGGCCCATGGGCCGAGTCGGCCAACTACGACGATCCGGCGCTTGCCGAGACCATCCAATGGTTCGCTGATTGGATCGAGGCGGGCTACATCACCCCGATCGAAGACGTCCAGTCTCTTGGCGGCACCACAATGTTCCAGTCCGGCGCAGCCGCAACCCAGACCAACGGTTCGTGGAATATCTCCACCCTGTCCGGCGAAGGCACCGATGTTCCGGTGATTTACGCTCCGACGCCAATTGGCCCAAGTGGTGCTCGTGCATCCATGTTCAATGGTCTTGCTGATTCGATCACCAAGTCTGCCGAACAACCCGAGCTTGCTTGGGAATGGGTCAAGTACATGGCCAGCCCTGAGTGCCAGGAAGTTGTTGGCAGCGGTGCCGTTGTCTTCCCCGCAATTCCAAGCGCAACCAAGATTGCTCAGGAAGCCCACGCCGCAAATGGTGTTGACGTTTCGGCTTTCACCAGTCACGTGGAAGACGGGACGACCTTCCTGTTCCCGATCACCGACAGCGCTTCTCGTATTGAGGACGCCGTTGGACCGGCAATGGAATCTGTCCTTCGTGGTCAGACCGATGCTGCTTCGGCTCTCTCCGCGGTGGCCGGGGACGTCAACGACATCCTGGCTCGCTGATCGGGCGCTGCGTCACCGCAGCCTTCCGAGCACGAGTTCAGTGATGCTCAATCCGTAATGTTGGGGCTGCCCGAGGTTCGTAGAGAACACCGGGCAGCCCTTTCGTCTTTGTGTGGGGCTCTTGTCATGATGGCGTTGCTATCGCAACTGCTCGGGTGCGGGTTGCCGGGCACTCAAGGGGCCACCTCCGGGTTGCTCCCGGTGACCGACATCACTCTGGAGGCGCAGGTCCAGACCTCACCGCACACGGCGCCGGTCTGTTCCGGCTCATTCGTGGCCGAAGATCTGAACCATGTGACCTCGGGCCCCGGCAACACGGCCTCCACCTTTGACGGCACCGGGGCAGGGGTGGCAGCCGGCGACCTTGATGACGACGGTGACGTCGACCTGGTGCTGCCCAACCTTTCCGGTGCCACAACGGTGCTGGAAAACCCGGGCCTGGACCCCGGTCCCTGGCGGGTCCACGAACTCCAGGTCGGTCGGTTTCGGCAGGCCTCGGTGGTTGACACCGACGGCGACAACGATCTGGATATTGTTCTGACCACCGGCATCGGGCCTCCTGTGCTGTTCGAAAATGCGGGAACCGGATCTTTGGCCGGATTCGATCGGCAGTTGTTCCCGGATGTGCGCGCAAACACCTACGCCATGGCATGGGGGGACCTGCACGGCGACGGCGATCTGGATCTGGTTACCGGCTCGTACAACGCCGAACTCACTATTCTGCGCAACTCGCCGGTGCTGGGCAGCGACACGGGGGTGATCGTCCATGAGCGCGGGGCCGACGGCTCGTTCACCGCGGTTCGAGTCGCTCCCGATGCCCAGGCGCTCGCCGTGGTACTGGTGGACATCAACGCGGACGGCAAAGATGACATCGTGGTGGGCAATGATCTGGCCACCGCCGACGGCATCTGGCTGGACGCCGACGGTGGGTGGCGGCGGGTAACGCCGTTTGCCACCAGCTCCTACAGCACCATGTCTCTGGACGCGGCCGACATCGACAACGATGGAACGCTTGAGATCTACTCGACCGACATGGCTCCCATGGCGGACACAAACCTGGATGACTACCGAGAGGTTCTCCAGGACCTTGAGGCCGCACCCCGTCCCGACGAGGTCCAGATTCCCGAGAACGTCCTGATGAGTTTGGACGGCTCGGCCAATGACGCGCCACGCCTTGGCATCGACGCCACTGGCTGGAGCTGGTCGGGGATCTTTGGCGACCTGGACAATGACGGCCTGCAGGATCTTTATGTGGTCAATGGCATGCGAAGTGATCAGCTGTTCGCCTTCCTGCCCGATAGTCGACTCGTGGAGAAGAACCAGATCTTCCGGAACACCGGGGACACATTCGAATCGGTCCGTTGGGGTTTGGGTGACCCGGCCGGCGGCCGCGGCATGGTTCAGGAAGATTTGGATGGCGACGGTGATCTGGACATCGTGGTCAACAACCTGGATGCGCCGACTCGTCTCTACCGCAACGAGCTCTGCGTTGGCTCGTCGGTCACCCTCGAACTCCGCTGGCCGGGGTCGGCCAACACCCGGGCTCTTGGTACAACGGTGCAGGTTGCCGATACCAACGATGTCCTGCGGACGAGGTTGGTCACGTCGTCCCGGGGTTATCTGTCGGGACAGTCGCCGCGGGTTCATGTGGGTGTCGGGTCACCGGCCCCTGACGACCAGTTGATCGTCCGCATCCTGTGGCCCGACGGCGAAATCTCCCAGCTGGTCGCAACCGCCGGTCAGCATCTGATCATCACCCGCTGAAGTACAACATTCATACAGAACAGGAGCCGATCATGGCCAAAATTTCATTCCTTGGTGCAGGAAGCACCGTGTTTGCCAAGAACCTCATGGGTGACATCCTCAGTTACCCCGAGCTCGCCAACGCGACCATCTCGTTGCATGACATCGACCCGGAACGGCTTCGCACCTCCGAGATCGTGGCCCACAAAATCGCCGAAGCACTGGACGTGTCGCCGACCATCGAAGCGACCCTTGATCGCCGGGCGTCTCTGGACGGTGCCAACTACGCCATCACCATGTTCCAGGTGGGCGGGTATGAGCCCAGCACGGTCGTGGATTTCGAGATCCCCAAGAAGTACGGCCTGGAGCAGACGATTGCTGACACCCTCGGCGTGGGGGGCATCATGCGCGGTCTCCGAACGATCCCGGTCCTGCTGGACATGTGTCGGGACATGGAAGAGGTGTGCGGTGACGCCACGATGTTGCAGTACGTGAATCCCATGTCGATGAACTGCATGGCCATCGCCCGAGCCACCTCCATCAAGACCATCGGCCTGTGCCACAGCGTGCAGCACACTGCGGAGCAGTTGGCAGGCGACATTGGCGTGCCTGTTGATGAGGTGGACTACGTCTGCGCCGGCATCAATCACATGGCGTTCTACACGCGCTTCGTGCAGAAGAATGCTGCGGGAACCCGGGACCTGTATCCCGAGATCGCCAAGGTTGCTGCGGGTACGACCATGCCGGACCGCGGCAATCCTGAGCGAAGTGATGGTGCCGTCTCCGGTTTGAGTGACGCGGTCCGCTACGAGATGTTCAAACGGCTCGGATACTTCGTGACCGAGTCAAGCGAGCACTTTGCCGAGTACGTGCCGTACTTCATCAAAGAAGGACGAGAGGACCTCATCGAAACGTTTGGCGTTCCCATTGACGAATATCCGCGTCGGTGCATTCGTCAGCTGGCCGGTTGGGAAGAGCTTCGAACCCAACTGGAAGATCCCGACGCCACGCTCGAGGTCGTTCGGTCCAACGAGTATGGATCCGGCATCATTCACAGCATGGAGACCGGTCAGCCGCGGGTTGTGTACGGCAACGTTGCCAACACCGGCTTGATCGACAACCTGCCCGAGAGCTCCTGTGTGGAGGTGCCGTGCCTTGTGGATGGAAACGGTATCCAACCAACTGCGGTCGGCATGCTTCCGCCGCAGCTCACCGCGCTGATGCAGACCAACATCAACGTGCAGGAACTCACTGTCCAAGCCGCGCTCACCGGAAAGAGGGAACACGTTTACCATGCCGCGATGATGGACCCGCATACCGCCGCCGAGCTGGACCTGCAACAGATCTGGTCACTGGTTGACGACCTCTTGGAAGCCCACGGCGACTGGATTCCGGCGCTGCGCTGATTGTTCTGTGCTTATTGTTCCTTCTCGCTGGCGCTCGTCGGAAGCGTTGGGCACGCAGCGCTGATTGTTCTGTGCTTATTGTTCCTTCTCGCTGGCGCTCGTCGGAAGCGTTGGGCACGCAGCGCTGATTTTCGCTGGCGCTGGTCGGAAGCGTTGGGCACGCAGCGCTGATTCTCGCTGGCGCTGGTCGGAAGGGTTGGGCACGCAGCGCTGATAGTTGCGAGTAACTTGGTTTCATGACTTCTGTAGCTGCTGAATTTCCCGCCGGCGTGATGACCGGAGACCAGGTTGACCAGGTCTTTGCCATGGCAAAGGCCAACAACTTCGCGCTGCCTGCGGCCAATGTGATTGGGACCAACACCATAAATGGCGTGATGGAAGCGGCGGCCGCCATGGACTCGCCCGCCATCATCCAGTTCTCCCACAGCGGAGCGGCGTTCGTCGCAGGCAAATCCGTCGATAACTCCAATCATGGCGCGTCCATTGCGGGCGCGATCGCCGGCGCCCGGCACGTCTGGAGCATGGCGGAGGCGTACGACGCTCGCGTGCTGGTTCACACCGACCATGCGGCCAAGAAGCTTCTGCCCTGGATCGACGGTCTGCTGACCGCCAGCGAAGAACATTTTGCTGCCACCGGCGAGCCCCTGTTCAGCTCCCACATGTTGGACCTGTCCGAAGAGTCGATGGAAGAGAACATTGATATCTGCGTCTCGCACCTGGAGCGCATGTCCAGGATGGGCATGACCTTGGAGATCGAGTTGGGTATCACCGGCGGCGAAGAAGACGGCGTGGACAACTCTGATGTTGACTCGGCCGATCTCTACACCAAGCCGGAAGAAGTTGCGTACGCCTATGAACGTCTGAGCGCCGTCAGCCCCCGGTTCACGATTGCGGCTGCGTTTGGCAACGTGCATGGCGTTTACAAGCCCGGCAATGTGGTGCTGACTCCAACGATTCTGCGGGACTCGCAAGCCCACATCGAAGAGAAGTTTGGGACTGGCTCCAAGCCGGTCAGCTTCGTCTTCCACGGTGGCTCGGGGTCCACCCCTGAAGAGATCACTGAGGCCATTTCCTACGGCGTGGTCAAGATGAACATCGACACCGACCTGCAGTGGGCCTACTGGGACGGCGTGCGTGAGTACGCCGCCAAGCATCACGACTTTCTGCAAGGTCAAATCGGCAACCCCAAAGGTGACGACCAGCCCAACAAGAAGTTCTACGACCCCCGCTCATGGCAGCGCGTCGCCGAGGTATCGTTTGTTGAGCGTCTCACTCAGGCCTTCGAAGACCTGGGCAACGTGGCTCCCGAGGCCTAGCGATTTGGTGGTTTTCACCGTTTTCGCTCGGGGGGCGAAAACGGCCCGCCGAAAGCATCTTCCAACGGTAGGTTGAGCCGATGGCATCATCGGCTCCAAATCAAGTTCGAATCGGCCTTCTCGGGATGGGAACCGTTGGCGGTGCGCTGGTCGCACTGATTGACCAACAACACCCCACTATTGAGGAACGAACCGGTATCGAACTGATCGTCACTCGTATTGCGGTTCGAGACGTGAATCGGCCTCGTGAGGTGGAGGTTGCCGCCGGCATGCTGACCACCGATGCCATGTCGGTTGTGGAGTCAGAACACGTGGACGTGGTGGTCGAGCTGATGGGCGGAATCGACCCGGCCAGAGAGCTCATTACCCGGGCTCTTGAACTCGGCAAACCGGTGGTCACCGGCAACAAGGAACTGGTTGCCGCCCATGGCGCCGAGCTCTTTCAAGCTGCGGCGTCCGGCACCCCGGCGCCCCTTCTCTTTGAAGCGTCAGTAGCCGGCGGCATTCCCCTGATGCGAGCGCTGGAGCAGTCGCTCCGTGGCGAGCCTCTCACCCGCATTATCGGCATTGTCAACGGCACCACCAACTACATCCTCACGCAGATGACCGACTTTGGCCGCACCTATACCGACGTCCTGGCCGAAGCGCAGGAACTTGGCTACGCCGAAGCCGATCCCACCGCCGATGTTGATGGTCATGATGCGGCGGCCAAGGCCGCCATCATCGCAACCGCCAGCATGGGCGGCGCGGTTACCAGTGACGATGTGGCGGTCGAAGGCATCCGCAGCATCACCATCAGCGACATCGAGTCGGCCACCAACATGGGTTACGTCATCAAGCTGCTTGCCATCATCGAGCGCCTCGAAGGCGACGACGGTGACGAAGTCGCCGTTCGTGTGCACCCCACCATGGTTCCCAAAACCCATCCACTGGCCGCGGTCCGAGACAGCTTCAATGCGGTTTTCATCGAAGGCGATGCGGTCGGCGATCTCATGCTGTACGGCCGGGGTGCCGGTGGTGCGCCAACGGCAAGCGCCGTCCTTGGCGACGTGATCGAAGCGGCCTTGAGCACGCGAAGTGACGCCACCCCCACTCGAGCGGAAAGCGCTCCCGCCAAAGTGCGCTCCGTTACCGACCTGCAGTCGGCCTTCTACCTGGAGATCGAGGTCGGCGACCGCCCGGGGGTGCTGGCCGAAGTCGCCGGCATTTTCGGCGCCCACGCGGTCTCCATTCGATCCATGGAACAGAAGGGCATGGGCGCAGACGCCCGCCTCGTCTTCATCACCCACGAAGCGCTGGAATCAGACATGGATGCCACCGTCCAGAAGCTCAGCTCGCTGGAGGCGGTCAATCGGGTCGGCACCAAGCTGCGAGTGATCGGAGACTGAACCATGGAGTTCGTCTCCACCCGTGGGCGCGCGCCATCGCTTGGGTTCGGTGATGTCCTGTTGACGGGTCTGGCCAACGATGGCGGGCTCTACGTCCCCGGCGCCTGGCCCCAATTACCCGAACCGCCAGCCGCCGGCTCATCACCTCGCAGCTATGCAGACATCGCCATTGAGGTCATGACCCCGTTTGTGGCGGGGTCGATTGATGCTGGCGCCTTTGCCGGCATGGTCGAAGACGCGTATGCAACCTTCCTGGCCCCTGATGTCACGCCCCTCCTGGACCTTGGCGGCGACGTTCACCTCATGGAACTTTTCCACGGCCCGACCTTGGCGTTCAAAGACGTGGCCCTGCAATTGGTTGGCCGGCTCTTTGACCATGAGCTTGCGGCTCGGGGCGACCGGGTGACCATCGTCGGTGCCACGTCGGGCGATACGGGGTCGGCGGCTATCGAAGCATGTCGCGATCGTGAGGCCGTGGACATTTTCGTGCTGCACCCCCACGGCCGGGTCTCCGATGTCCAACGTAAGCAGATGACCACGGTCACCTCCACCAATGTGCACAATGTTGCCATCGATGGAACCTTCGACGACTGCCAGGACCTGGTGAAAGCGATGTTCGCCGACGAAGGGTTCCGCAATCGGATCCGGCTGGGCGCGGTCAACTCCATCAACTGGGCTCGGGTCATGGCTCAGATCGTCTACTACGTGGTGGCCTCCGAACGACTGGTGGGCCGTCGTTCGCCGGTTTCGTTCTCCGTGCCCACCGGCAATTTCGGAAATGTTTTTGCGGGCTGGGGGGCTCGATCCATGGGTCTGCCCATCGACCGCCTCATCGTCGGTTCCAACAGCAATGACATCCTGACTCGCACCCTCGCCTCCGGGCGCATGGACATGAACGAAGTGACCCCCACGCTCTCGCCCAGCATGGACATCCAGATCTCCAGCAACTTCGAACGCCTGCTCTTTGAGCTCTACGGGCGCAACGGTCAGGCCATCGCCGATCTGATGACTCAGTTCCGGGCCGAAGGATCGGTAACCCTGGGTGACGCCTATGTGGAATCGCTGGGCGAGGTGTGGCACGGCTACCGCGTGGACGACGATGGCGAGGGCGGAACCCGACACATCATCAAGCAGGTCTTCGATACCACGGGAATCGTTGTGGATCCCCACACCGCGGTGGGTATCGGTGCGGCCTGGCAGGCGGGACCCGGTGCCGGACCAACAGTCTGTTTGGGCACTGCGCACCCGGCCAAGTTTCCCGATGCGGTCGAATCCGCCATTGGCGATCGGCCCGCGCTTCCGGATCGAGTCGCTGACCTGTTTGAGCGCAAAGAGCATATGGACCGGCTCCCCAACAACCTGGCAGCGGTGCAGGCGTTCGTCGAAGGAAAGGCCCGCATAACCGCCGGTTGACAAGTCGTTGAAGTCGATTCAATCGGTGCCACACTGAACCCATATGTCTATTCAGCAGAGCGTCGTCACCCTTGATGTCGAAGGAGTGCTGATCCCGGAGATCTGGATCGCTGTGGCGGAGGCCACCGGTATTGACGGACTCACGCGGACGACCCGCGACGAACCGGACTACGACGTTCTCATGAAAGGGCGACTCGCACTGCTGGCGGACCACGGGGTCACCATGACCCAGATCTCTCAGGTGATCAGCGACCTCGGTCCGCTGGACGGCGCCAAGGGGTTTCTGGACGAACTCCGATCGAAGACTCAGGTGGTCCTGCTGTCGGACACTTTCGAGCAGTTTGGCATGCCCATGATGGCGCACCTTGGTTGGCCAACATTGTTCTGCCACCGACTGGAAATTGAGAACGACCAGATCACCAACTACAAGCTGCGGATGCCAGATCAGAAGAAGCACGCGGTCGCCGCCTTCAAAGGACTCAACTACTTTGTGGCCGCAGCGGGTGATTCATACAACGACACGTCGATGCTCATGCAAGCCGATGCCGGATTTCTGTTCCACGCGCCGGCGAATGTCATCTCGGAGTTCCCGCAGTTCCCTGCGCTCGATACCTACGACGAGTTGTTGACGCATTTGTTGGGTTCGCTGCCCACCTGAACGGCGCGGCGCCGGTTGCTCAGTCGGGTAGTTGTAAAGCGAAGACGTGCTGACTACAGTCTGTGGGGTTGCGAGTGGGGGCTCCGCCCCAACCCATTCTGTCCGGATCGCCTTTGACGCTCTCCGGGTCGCCAGAAGCAACATTGGCGTAGCGATCCCTCCGTCTCGTCCTTCAAGACCTTTCTCTGTATAACGGTCCTGATTTTCGAGACCGCGGTTCGCCACATTCTTGTGTTCCACTCTTCCATGGGTCATCACATGGATGTGCTCCCACGCCGCATGACAGGTGTTGAAATTGCATCATGTTGAAATTGCATCGTGTTGAAAATTGCGTCGTGTAGAAATCGCAAAGTGCGGTCTCTCTCCAGCTAAAAGCGAGGAAACAATTCGTGAGTACCGATACAGGTGCACTCGACCGGTCGAGCCTTGATGGCAAAGACAAAGCGGAACTGGCCACCATTGCCAGTGCCATGGGTGGCAAACCAACGTCTCGGACCCGCAAGGGCGACATGATCGACATGATCCTGGAGCTTGCCGGCGTCACCGAGTCCAAAAAGTCCAACAAAAACGGCTCGAAGAAGTCAAAGAAGCCCAGCGACGACGCCGATGCCGGTTCGTCAAGGGGTGCGGGTTCCGACTCGGGCGATGACTCCGGCAGCGATGACTCCGGCAGCGACGACTCCGGCAGCGATGACTCCGGATATGGCTTCAGTGCCGACCCGTTTGACGATGCTCGCGCCGAAGGTGCCTCACGGGCCCGCCGTCGCGCAGGCGAAACCGACGACCACAAAGACGACGACAGCACCAAAGACGCGGCGGGCGAAGACGCCGACAGCAACGATGCGGATGCCAAAGATGGCGGCCACCGCAACGACGATGATGCCAAAGATGGCCGCGACACGGCAGCACGCGGCGAATCCAGGCACTCCGGTGACCGCAAAGACGACCACAGAGACAGTGACCGCAAAGACGGTGGCCGAAACCGGGATAAGAACCGCGACGCTGGCAAAGACAGAAATCGGGACAAGAACCGCGACGGCAAAGACAGCAACCGGGACAGTCGCAGCAGTCGCAATCGCGACGGCAGCAGCCGGGACAGTCGTAGCAATCGCAATCGTGACGGCGGCAGCCGGGACGGCCGCGGCCGCAACAACGATCGCAACAATGATCGCAACAATGATCGCAACAATGATCGCAACAGCAATCGGAGCAAGAACAACGATCCGCAGCCCGAAGCCGGCAACCGCAAACGCCGTCGCCGCGGCCGGGGTGGCGGTAGCGAGCCAGATCAGGACGTTGTTCAGTGGGATGGCGAGCCCATTCCGGTTGAGGGGTACCTCGACCTGCGGCCCGACGGCTACGGCTTCCTTCGGGTAAAGGGCGCGCTGCCATCCGATTCGGATGTGTATGTGCCCACCAAGGTTGCTCGCGAGCTTGGCTTGCGTCGCGGTGACCATCTGGTTGCCACCAGCCGACCCGCCAACCGCAACGAGAAGAACCCGGCCCTGCTTGAGCTCGGGTCGGTGAACGGTCTGGATCCCGCGGCCGCCAAGGCTCGGCCTCGGTTTGACGACCTGACGCCGCTGTTCCCGGATTCAAAGCTGGTTCTTGAACGCCTCGATGACCCCACCAACATGACGTGCCGGATCATCGACTTGATCTCACCAATCGGCAAAGGCCAACGTGGTCTGATCGTGTCGCCGCCCAAGGCGGGCAAGACCACGATCATGAAAGAGATCGCCCGCTCGATTGAGATCAACAGCCCAGACACCAAGGTGCTGGTCCTGCTGGTTGACGAACGTCCCGAAGAAGTGACCGACATGAAGCGGTGGCTGATGCGGGACTCCAGTGAGGTCATTGCGTCGACCTTCGACAAGCCCAGTGATCAGCACACGGCCGTGGCCGAAATGACCATCGAGCGCGCCAAGCGCATGGTCGAGGTCGGTGACGACGTTGTCATCATCCTCGACGGCATCACCCGTCTGGCCCGGGCCTACAACCTGGCTGCGCCTTCCACGGGCCGCATCATGTCCGGTGGTGTGGACTCCGGCGCCCTTTATCCGCCCAAGCGATTCTTCGGTGCCGCACGAAACATCGAAGAGGGTGGCTCTCTGACCATCCTGGCGACCGCTCTGGTGCAGACGGGATCGAAGATGGACGAGGTGATCTTCGAAGAGTTCAAAGGCACCGGCAACATGGAGTTGCGCCTGGACCGCAAGACCGCCGAGCGTCGGGTGTACCCGGCCATCGACGTTGATGCATCCTCCACTCGCCACGAGGAACTTCTGTTTGATCGCACTCAACTCAACCAGGTGTGGAAGTTGCGTCGGGTGTTGTCAGGCATGGCCAATGATGAGGACAACGGCCGCGGTAACGCCGCCGGCTTGGAGTTGCTCATCGACCGGCTCAAGACCTTCTCCAACAATGATGAGTTCCTGGCCGAGGTGGCGCGCGGCCCTGTCGGCTGACACCCGTTGGTTGACCTTGTTTGGACAACCCGGTGACCGACCAGCCGGCGCGTGATCAGACAGATCCCCGATGGTCCGCGGACGCGCTGCGACAGCGGGGGATTGACAGTTCCATGGCCGGGTCTGACGCGGACCTGGAAGCCGCAGTGCAACTGCTGGTCGACCTTGGTCATCAACCGGAGGCCCTGGTCGATGTCGACCTGGTGGGGCTGGCGGCCCAGACCCGGATTCGCCCGGCTGGCACCATCGAACCACGCGAGATCTACGGTGCCCAGACCGAGTTCGGTCGCCGACTGCGATTGGCTCTGGGCCTGGCGCCCACCGCCGATGACTTCCGGCTGACGCCCGACGAGTTGGCGGCCGGGAAATTCTTCCGCAACTTGGCGCTGATGATCGGCGAAGACGAGGTCATCGCGTTGTTGCGGGTCATTGGCGCATCGGCAACGCGAGTGGCGCGGGCGGTCATCTCAGTGCTCCGGGTCCGCTTGGAAGCCGCTGACGATGAGTCCGAAACCCGGTTGACCGACGGTTTGGAAGACTTCGCCTGGTTCATCGATCTGACGTTGGATCCGTTCCTTGCGGCCAACAGCACCATGCTGCGACATCACCTTGCCGAACTGGCCAGCGATGGCAGCGAATGGCGAGTGGACGACGGCGGCAACGCCACCCTTGAACATCGGGTGATCGGTTTTGCCGACCTGGTGGGGTTCACCGCGTTCACCGAGCAGGCCAGCGCCCAGGAGTTCCTGGTTGCCATTCAAGGATTTGAAGAAGACGTTTACGCTGCGGTACTCGACAACGGCGGTTCAGTCATCAAGCTCATCGGCGACGAAGTGATGTTCACTGCGCCCGATGCTCGCAGTGCGTTGGATATCGCCCTGGAGCTCTCTGCGGTCGGCCGCCGGTCTGGTGATCTCGAAGGTATGCGAGTGAGCCTGGCCAGCGGTCAGGTGCTCTCAACCGGTGGTGACTACTTCGGAACGGTGGTTAATATCGCCGCCCGAATCGTGAACCTGGCCTTCACCCACGCCATCGTGGTGACCGCGGCGGTGGCCGAAGATCTGGCCGGAGTCGTCGAGCTTGAGTCGCTGGGTGCGCATGCCCTTCGCGGCATCAGTCAGCCAGTGGAACTGCTCCGACTGCGTCCCTGATCATGCGCCAACCGCTCACGGTCCTTGACGGCTTTCGCAACCGGGACGGCAATGAAGAAGTTTGCGAAGCCGACGGTGCGGCCGGACGTTGGTACGTGGCGGTCCGCAACGACGGTGACTTCTCTGGTGTGAGCTTGAATACTCCGGCTGGCGGAGAGGGAGGATCTGACCGGGTACGCGGTTAGTCTGTCCGGGCTATGAAGGCTGACATTCACCCCGATTACCGCGAGGTCGTGTTCCAGGACACCAACTCCGGCACCATGTTCGTTACCCGGTCCACCATCGAGACGCAGGAGACTGTCGAATTCGAAGGATCCGAGTATCCATTGGCCAAGGTGGAGATCTCCGCTGCAAGCCACCCATTCTTCACCGGCACGATGACCATCGTCGATACCGCTGGACGCGTAGAGCGCTTCGAGCGTCGCTACGGCCGTCGCAAGACCAAGGGTGCGGCCCCCGAGGCTCCTGCAGCTGAAGCTCCCGAAGAGGAAGCTCCTGCAACTGAAGCTCCCGCTGAGGAAGCCGCTGAAGCTCCGGCCCCCGAGGCTCCTGCAGCTGAAGCTCCCGCAGAGGAAGCTCCGGCTACCGAAGCTCCCGCAGAGGAAGCTCCGGCTACCGAAGCTCCCGCGGAGGAAGCTGCTTCTGAGGCGCCCGCAGAGGACGCCGCGGCAGACGCTTCAAGCGAAGAAGAGTAGATCGGTTGGCCCTTTCGGCCGAACAGAAGCAATTACTGAATCGGACCAGGCTTTCGAGCCTGGTCCGTTCGCATTTCTCGGCGGACCCGGAGGCTCTTGTGCCGATTGAGCTGGGCGCAGGGGCCATGGTGGCGGGGGCCATCGATGATGTCCTGCACGCATGGGCTCTGCTGCCCGGCGAAAACCCGGGCGAGTTTGGCGGCGCCCTGGCTCGTACCCCGGCGGACGCGCAGCTGCACGTGATCTGCGTGGAGGCGGCGTCAGTTCCGAGTCCCGCGATGATCGCTCGGCGAGCGGCGGGGTTCACCAACGCTCCGAAGGTGTGGCAGCTTGCGGACGCAGCCGACAAGGTGCGCCTCGCCGAGGTTCAGCCTTTGGAAAGCCGTGCCCCGAACGCGGACGTGCCCGTTGGTGACCCCCATGTCGAACTGATGCGGCGCACCGGCGCTGAGGTGGTCGTCGATGACGGGGCCGTTGTTGGAGAAGTGCTCGGCCTTGAGGTCGCTCGCATTCGCACCGGCCATGACGGCCAGCAGCATCTTGACGTGGGAGTGGGGGCCTATGACCAGGAAGCGTTCGCAACGATCAATCCGGATTTGGCCAGCGACGATGCGCTGGCCGCAGTTGTGGCCGAAGTCCAGGCCAGTCGGCGAGCAGGCGCCGACCCCCATCCGCTCAACCGGTTGGTCCGGGAGCGGTGGATCAGAGCACAGCTGATTGCGCATCCGGGGATCATCGGGCTTCGCCGTGTTGCTCCCATTCCGTCGCTCCGCCCCCGCAACGGTTTGCGGGACCTGGTGCCCGCAGCCGCGCTCGGCACATCGTCCGATGGCGAGATGGTTGGTGTGGTCTGTTCCGCCGGTATCGACTTTGATCTGGTGCCGACCGCCGCCGACATCATTCAACTCTTCGATGTGACCGCGGTGCATCTGGTGCTACCGCCCCGAGATCAGTACCCGCACGTCCTCCGGTCGGCGGCCCTGCTTCGCGTCCCTGTGATCATCTCCGATGCGCCGGTACTGTGGGAATGAGGTTGACCGGTCAGGCGTTGGTTCAATTCTGATCGCCAATCGGGTGATCTCTGAAGACCAGACACGACCTCCAGAGGAGACAACATGAGCAACTCGAAAGAGAATTGGGAAGACGTTCTGTCCAAGATTGAGGGCATCGGCTTGAAGCTGAAAATGCACCTTGAGGCTGAGTTTGCGGACGACCCGGATGAGCCCAAAGAAGCCGACGTCGTCGAAGACGCCGCCGGTACGGCGGAGAAGGGCTCCGAAACCGACGCCCTCATGGCCGGGGTCGAGAAGTTCGTTGACATGATCGACGATGCATTTGATGCGATCGGGTCCGCCGCCAAGAACGACGCAGTTCGTTCGGACTTCCGCGACCTTGGAGAGCAACTGCGCAACGCACTCGCCGCCACCTGGAATGACGCCGGTGCTGATCTCCGCGAGATTCTCATGCGGCCAAAGCGTCCCGCCGACGACTCGGCCGTTGGCGAGATCATCGCTGGCGATCCCAACCCGGACGCCACCGACAGCTGACGGGCCTTTCTCCCGCTCTTTGCCCATAACCTGAGGCGGTGTCTGCGCTTCACGATGATTTCCTGATCGAGTTTGCCGACGTTGAGTCGCAACTCGCCGATCCGGCAATCACCGGTGATCAGGCACGCTATGCCGCGGTCGCTCGACGCTGGAAAGAGCTTCGCGAGATCGTCGACGCCATCGGGAACCTGCGCTCAGCCGAAGAGGATCTGGAAGCCGCCAAAGAAATGATGACGGCGTCGTCGGGCGACGACCGGATCATGATGGCCGAAGAGGCGGCGGATGCCGAGAAGCGGGTGGAGCAGTGGGACCACACGCTGGCCGAACTCCTGGTTCCGAAGGACCCGAATGATGACCGCAACGTCATTATGCAGATTCGTGGCGCCGAGGGCGGCGAGGAAGCCAACCTCTTCGCCCGAGAGCTGTTCTCGATGTACCAGTCGTTCGCTTCTTCCAAAGGCTGGAAGATGGATGTTCTCACTTCTCAGGAGTCGGATCGCGGGGGATTCACCGATGTCATTTTCTCGCTCGGCGGAGATCGGGCGTGGAGCCACCTCAAACATGAGGGTGGCCCGCATCGGGTGCAGCGGGTTCCGGTCACCGAGTCCCAAGGTCGAGTGCACACGTCCTCCGCAACGGTCTCGGTGACGCCGGAAGCCGATGAGGTCGACGTCGACATCGACGACAGCGATCTGCAGATCGATTACTACCGCAGCTCGGGACCGGGTGGCCAGTCAGTCAACACCACCGACTCCGCGTGTCGGATCACCCACAAGCCCACGGGCATCACCGTGGCCATTCAGGATCAGAAGAGTCAGCTGCAGAACAAGGCCAAAGCCATGCAGGTTCTTCGGTCCCGCATGCTGCAGGCTGAGCAGGAACGCCACGCGGCGGAGCAGTCCGACATGCGCAAGAGCCAGATTGGCGGCGGCGGCCGATCCGAAAAGATCCGCACGTACAACTTCAAAGAAAACCGGGTCACCGACCACCGCATTGGGTTGACCATCTACAAACTGGACAAGATTCTCTCTGGGGCGCTCAATGAAGTCGTCGACCCGTTGATGGCCCATGAACGAGCCGAACAGCTCGGCGAAAACGATGGCGGCTGATCCGTCGTCGGACCGCTCCCAATCTGGAGTGCCCCAATCTGGAGTGCCCCAGTCTGGAGTGCCCCAATCTGTAGTGCCCCAGTCTGGAGTGGCATGGCGCCAGTTTTATGACGAAGCCAAAGACCGCCTGACGAGGGCCGGTTTCGAGAATCCCGCGCTTGATGCCCGAAGGATCGTGGAGGAGGCCGCCGGATTCGAACCTGCGGAGTTTGCGATCCGTCTGGACGATCCAGCCACCCAGCGCGGCGTCGCCCGCTTCGACAAGATGTTGCCTCGCCGGCTCGCCGGCGAGCCGCTGCAGTACGTGGTTGGCCGATGGGGTTTTCGTACCTTGGACCTGATGGTGGATCTGCGAGCCCTCATCCCGCGACCGGAGACCGAGGTTGTGGCTGGCATTGGACTGGCCGAGCTGGAACGCCAGGCTGGCACCGCGGAGGTGCTGCAGGTCGTCGACCTGGGGACCGGCACCGGTGCGATTGGCTTGAGTCTGCTGGCCGAGCGCCCCGACACCCGGGTGATCTGTACCGACGCATCTGCAGATGCGCTGGCGCTGGCCCGCGCCAATCTGGCTGGGCTTGGTCGGAGCGGCGCTCGCGGAACGATGCTGGAAGGGGAGTGGTTCGGGGCCCTTGATGCCGCGGAGCACGGACCGTTTCACCTGGTGATCGCCAACCCACCGTATGTGAAAAGCACCGATGATCTTGCCGGGGTGGTCCGAGACTGGGAACCACACTGCGCGTTGTTTGCCGGCGTCGATGGTATGGACGACGCTCGGATCATCATCGCCGAAGCTGGCCAATGGTTGCATTCGGGTGGGGCCCTGGTCCTGGAGCTCGACCCCCAACAGATGACCGAAGCCGCCGCCCTTGCCGACCACGCCGGCTTTGTCGAAACCGAAGTGATCGCTGACCTGGTCGGACGAGACCGGGTCTTCGTTGCCCGCCGCCGCTGATGAGCGCGAGCACCCCGATTCTTGCCGCCGACGACCCGCACGCGCTCGACCGGGCGGTTGCAGAGCTGGCGGCCGGTCGGCCGATCATTATTCCCACCGACACGGTCTACGGTCTGGCCGCCCCGGCCCATGATGCGGCGGCGGTGGCCCAGCTGTTTTCGGTCAAACGGCGGCCACCTGAGCTTTCCCTTGCGGCTTTGGTCTCGGGCTGCTCGCAGGCGGCCGAACATGTGGATATGACCGACGCCGCAGACCTGGTGGAGGCGTGGTGGCCGGGAGCTCTGACCGTTGTTGTTCCCAAGCTGACAGGCAGTGCCCTGGTGATTGGCGCCGATGATGGAACCGTTGGCGTTCGTGCACCCGCTTCGGCCTTCGCCCGTGCTCTTGCGGATCAGGTGGGTCCCATTGCGGCCACCAGCGCCAACCGGAGCGGGGAACCAACGTTGGAAACCGCCGCAGCCATGGCGTCAGAATTCGGCCGCGAGGTTGCGCTGATCATTGACGCGGGCCCGTTGACGTCACCTGCGTCCACGGTGGTGCGCGTCGGGCCTGACGGGGTCCAGGTTCTTCGTTCCGGCGGGGTGGATGTGAGCTCGGTGCGGGGGGACAACGATTAGCCGGGGAACGTTGGCACGGTGTTCTCAAACAGCCAGGCGTTGAAGAAGTCTCCAAGCTCCTGGCCGCTGATTTCTTCGGACAAGGCAATGAAGTCGTTGGTCGTCGCACTCCCGCCGCCAAATCGTGCGGTCCACTCTTTGAGAATCGTGAAGAAGGCATCGTCGCCAACGGTCAGCCGCAGCGCATGCAGTGTGTACCCACCACGGAAGTACACCGCGAGCTCAAAGATGTCGTCGGCGCTCGGACTGCCTGGTGGCTCTCCGAGCAGAATGCTGTACTGGTCCCGCTCGGCCCGAAGGGTGGCGTTGATGTCGAAGCTTGAGTCGATGTGGTCTGCCCAGAGATGTTCGGCATAGGTGGCAAACCCCTCGTTGAGCCAAATGTCACGCCAGTCACTGAGTGACACGTAGTTGCCAAACCACTGGTGGGCGAGCTCATGAGCAACGACGCTTTCGCCCATGAACGAATTGCCAAAGACCGACAGCGACTGGGTCTCCAACGCAAAGCTCAGGGGCTCAGCGATCACGGCTGCGCCGTAGTTGTCGAAGGGGTAGGGGCCAAAGATCGTTTCGAAATAGTCAATCATTTCGTCGGTGTTCCGCATGGCGAAGCGGGCGTCGTCAGCCACAGCGGCTGCAAAGGCGTGCCTGACCGGCACACCTGACTGCGAAGGAGCAGCGTCTTCCAGCAGGATGTCCTGACCGATGAACATGGTGGTCAGGTAGCTGGCCTGGGGTTGGTTCATGCGGTAGTTCCAGGTGAGCGAGTCATTGGTTTGTTCACGGGAGACGAACACCCCGTTGGTCGCCACCTCCCACTCGCGCGGGACCGTGACCGCATAGCTGTAGGTGGCCTTGTCGGCCGGGTGGTCATTGACCGGGTACCAACCCGCAGCGCCTTCCGGCTCGCCGGCCACCAGAATTGCGTCGCCGTAGTCAACCCAACCCGTCGACCCCAGAGCCGATGCGGTGAAGGTGTGCGGCTTCCCGTTGTACTCAACGCGAACCGAGGTTGGTGTGCCTTTGGCAAGGGCTGCGGTCGGCGTGATGATCAGTTCCTGTCCGTTGCGTTCAAATGGAGCGTCCTGGCCGTCAACGGTGACCGTGTCAACGGCGAAGGCCACGAGATCCAGGTTGAACGACGAGAGATCCTCGGTGGGAGTCATGTCAATGATGGTGCGGCCATCGATCTCCCGGCTCACCGGATCAAACGTGAACGCGATGTCGTAGTTGGCGACGTCATAGCCGCCGTTGCCGTATTCGGGATACAGCGAGTCGCCAATGCCAGCCGCCCCCGCCTGGCCAGCTGCGGCCGGGGGGTCGGTCGGTTCCAGCGGCACCGTTGCTGCTACAGCAGTGGCTTCGGCCGCGGTTGCCGGAACCGCCGTTGGCTCGGCCGCACCGGGCGCGGTCGTTGGCAGGGGAGTGGAGGCGGCGGCCGAAGCAACGGTTGGAACGGTGGTGGAAGCCGGCGGAGTACTGGACTCGGCGGACCCGCAAGCCGCAGCCAGCAGCACAAAGGCTGCAGGGACGATGAAGATGCCGCGACGCAGCCGGACCGAAACAAGAGCCATTATTTGAGACTGTAAGCCGGTCGAAGCGGCAACAGGCCCCGCTAGCGTCTCTCAGATGCCTTGGCCCACCGAACGTGACACCGCCGTCTTCTCCATTCTCGATGCCGAACTGGAGCGCCAGAACACCACTCTGCAGCTGATTGCCAGCGAGAACTTTGCCTCGCCGGCGGTGCTTGAGGCCAGCGGATCAGTGGCCACCAACAAGTACAGCGAGGGCTACCCGGGCAAGCGGTACTACGGCGGCAATGTCCACGTCGACAGCTTCGAACAGCTTGCCATCGACCGGGTCAAAGAACTCTTCGGCGCCGATCACGCCAACGTCCAACCGCACTCCGGGGCCAACGCCAACATGGGTGTCTACCTGGCGTTGTTGGAGCCGGGCGACAAGGTGCTGGGCATGAGCCTGGACCACGGTGGACACCTCACCCACGGCTCGCCCGTGAACTTCAGCGGCAAGCTCTACAACTTCGTCCCGTACGGCGTGACCGCCAGCGATGAGCGGATTGACTACGACCAGATCCGCCAGATTGCCCTGGCCGAAAAGCCCAAGATGCTCCTGGCTGGTGCCACCGCCTATCCGCGCATCATCGAACCCGAACCGCTGCGGGCCATCGCAGACGAGGTGGGCGCGTTGTTGATGTTTGACGCGGCGCACATCGCCGGACTGATTGCCGGCGGGGTGCACCCCAACCCGGTTCCGTATTGCGACATCGTGACCTTCACGACCCACAAGACTCTGCGTGGCCCTCGCGGTGGTTGCATTCTCAGCACCAGGACGCACGCCAAGAAAATCGACAGCGCAGTGTTCCCGGGGATGCAGGGTGGACCGTTGGAACACCACGTTGCGGCCAAAGCGGTGGCGTTCGGCGAAGCCATGCAGCCGTCGTTCAAGGACTACTCGGCCCAGATTGTCAAAAACGCCGCGGCGTTGGCCAAGGCCCTTGGCGAGAACGGCTTCCGCATCGTCAGCGGTGGTACCGACAACCATCTGTTGCTGGTTGACCTCCGCTCCTTTGACGAGGACCTCACGGGCAAGGTGGCCCAGGAAGTCCTGGATACGGCCGGCATCACGCTCAATCGCAACACCATTCCTGATGACCCCCGGTCGCCGTTTGTGACCAGCGGTATTCGGATTGGCACGCCGGCAGTTACCACCCAAGGTATGCAGGAAGCCGAAATGGCTGAGATCGCGGCGCTCATCACCCGGGTCCTGGGCGAGCACGACAGCGCCGACAACCTGGCCAACGTTCGCACCGACGTCAATTCCTTGTGCGCCCGGTTCACGCCCTACAGCTGAGCGGCACACCACGGGGCCATTCGGTTGATCGAGACCACGAGAAATTCACGCAAATATTTGCGTGCTGGGGAGCTTGTGTATAGATTCACAAGCGGAATCTCGTGCTGTCGGACCGCGGTGTTGCGGCCAGGTTGTGGTTAGATTCCCCAGTAATGCAGCATCATCGGAAGCTGCATCGACAGTTCAGCCCAGAGCCACCAGGCTCCAGAGTCCAAAGCGCGAGGTAAAAGTGACCGGTTCGCAGCGCGGCGAAATGGTGCACGAGTTGAATCAGGGGCTGCAACACAGCTCCGGTTCCTTCGAACTCGTTGCCGCCTCCGCCTTGTTTGCCGGCATTGGTTGGGCGTTCGAACAACTCTTCTTCGACACCTCCCCGCTGCTCACCATCGCCGGCGCAATCTTTGGATTTGCCATCGGCGCCTCGTCTCTGGTCATCCAGTACACGGTGCGCATGAAATTCGAAGATGCGGACCGCGCCGCAAAGGCCCGCCAATGACTCCCCCTCAGCCCGGCGGCAGCCCCGGCCAGCATTCACCCGGGACCGCCACCCCGGTCAACGCCATGCTCCAGAGCTACGACGGTCCTTCACCGGTCACCGAAGTTGCCTTGGACATGCTCAAGCGAGGCGCACTGGTTGCCCCGGTCGCCATCATGATTTGCGCCGCCATCTGGGGAACCGACGGCGCGGCCTCGGTCAGCTACGGCATGGCCATCGTTCTGGTCAACCTCTGGCTGTCGGCCGCCATCATTGCGTGGAGCGCCAAAATCTCGTTTGCCATGGTGCAGGCCGGTGCTCTCTTCGGCTTCCTCATTCGTATGGGCCTCATCGCCGTGGCCGTACTGGTCGTCCGCAACCTTTCGTGGGTCAATCTCGTCGCCCTGGGGCTGACGCTGATCATTGGCCACCTCGGACTCCTGTTCTGGGAGCTCCGGTACATATCGGCATCGCTGGCATTCCCGGGCCTCAAGCCCAGCAAGACCAGCCAATCATCGGCCTCCGCATCGGCGGCCACTTCCAAGGAGACAGTTCTCTCGTGAGCTTTTTGACTTTCGCGGCTGAAGAAGGCGGGGGCGTTCAGTTCCCTCCCATTGAGAACATCATCGAGTGGCCGAACATGATCGAGTCGATCGCGTTCAACAAGATCTCGTTGATTGCGGTCATCGGTGTTGTTGTACCGACGCTCATCTTCATGCTGGCTCGTGGCAGCTCAGCGGAGAACCCGTCGAAGATCCGCACCGTCGCCGAAGGCATCGTGAACTTTGTTGAAGAACAGATTGCCAAGCCCGGCATCGGTCACGGTTTTGAGCCGTACGTGCCACTGCTCACCGCTTTGTTCCTCTTCATCGCCATTGGCAACCTGTTCGAGGTCATCCCGTTCTTCCAGATGCCGCTGAACGCTCGCATGGCCGCTCCCATCGTCATGGCGCTGGCCGTGTGGGCCATGTTCATCGCCGTGGGCATCAAGCACCACGGTTTCACCTACATCAAAGACATCATCTGGCCGCCCAATGTGCCAACCGCACTGAAGCCGCTGGTGGGTTTCATCGAGTTCTTCTCGGTCTTCATCGTCCGGCCTTTCAGTCACGCCGTTCGTCTCTTCGCCAACATGCTCGCCGGGCACATTCTGCTGATCACCTTCGGGGTGCTCACCATCACCACCGTTGGCGCCATCGGTGCCAGCCTCTCGGGCGGCATCAGCTTCGTCGCCGCCATTGGTTCATTCCTTGGCCTGATCGCCTTCACCGCCTTCGAAGTTGGCGTGAGTTTCATTCAGGCTTTCGTGTTCGCCATCCTTGCCGCCGTGTACATCGGCAGCTCTCTGCATCCGGCCCACTGAGCATCTCGCCCACTGAGCATCCCGCCCGCCGGGGCCACCAACCCCACCAGATCTCGCTTCGATCGCAGCCACAACGCAGTCGAGGCACCAGCAATACCCGCAATACCAACCCCATAACCGGGCCGGGAAACCGGCTCATCAATAGGAGAAATCCAAATGAGTGCTCTCATGTCCACCGTCGAAGTGGCGGCTGAAGCAGTAACCAGTGGTGTCGACCAGGACGCCGCCGCCGCGGAAGGCGCCGGTTTCGCTTATGGCCTCGCCGCCATCGGCCCCGGCATCGGCATTGGCTACCTTGTTGGCCAGGCTGTTCAGGCCATGGCCCGCCAGCCAGAGTCCGCTGGTCAGGTACAGACCACCATGTTCCTCGGCATTGCCTTCACTGAGGCGCTCGCCCTCATTGGCTTCGTTGTGTTCATTCTTCTGAAGTTCGTCTGATACCAGCGAACCAGTCGATTCATTACTAGCTAGAGGAGCTGCCGTGAAGTTGACCTTCACAATAAATTCGGCAACCGGCTTCCTTGCGTTTACCGACGAGACCGAGACCGAAGAGGTCGATCTCGTCGAAAGCGTTGAGGTAGAGGCGGCAGACGATGCGCCACCAAATCCTGTGCTTCCGGTCATGCCGGAAATCATCTGGTCCGCAGCGTGTTTCTTCGCGTTGTGGGGCCTGCTGAAGTTTGTGCTTCTGCCACCCATCATCGCTGGACGCGATGAGCGGCGGGCCAAAGCTCAAGCCAGTAAGGATGCGGTCGCCAATACCGAAGCCAACCTGATGCGGATTCGTGCCGAGCACGACGCCCAGGTGGCTTCAGCCAAGACCGAAGCCGCCCAGATCATTGACGCCGCCAGAGCTGAAGCCGACGCCGAACGGGTCCAGGCCATGGCCGCCGTTGATGCCGAGATCGTGAAGCTCCGGTCCGGTGCCACCACCGAAATAGATCAGGCCCGAGCCGCGGCGATGTCCGGTGCCCGAGCAGACGTGGACAACCTGGCGGTTGCTGCGGCCTCGAAGGTGCTCGGCAAGAATCTTGACGTGTCCGCCAACAAGTCGATTCTCGACTCCATCATCGGATCCTGAGGAGAACAGGTATGTACGACATCATCACCGTCCTCGCCGCTGAAGGGCCAAATGGCTGGTTCATTCCGGCGGACCCCAAAGAGCTGTACTACGGAGGCGCCGCCTTCCTGATTGTGATGGCGCTTCTCAGCTGGAAAGTTCTTCCGGTCATCAAGAAGGGCCTCAACGACAGCCAGCAGGCCATGGTTGATGAAGGCGCCTCCGCCGACATCGCGCTGGCCGATGCGCAAAAAGAAGAAGGAGATCTGCGGGCCTCGCTTGGCGATCCGCAGGCCGAAGGAAAGCGCCTCGTTGCCGAAGCGCATGAAGCGGCCAACCAGCTTCGACTCGACTCGCATGCCAAGACCCAGCAGATGGTCAATGACGCCTGGGCCAAAGCCCAGGGCGATGTGGTTTCGCTCAAGACGTCGGTGACCTCAGACCTGTCCGGCGAAGTGTCCACCAAGGCGCTCACCGCGGCGGAAGCCATCGTGGCCAACAATCTTGATGGCCCGGCCCAGACCGACCTCATCGAGGACTACATCCAGAAGGTGGCCTCGGCATGAGTGACAATCGAGTCAAAGGTTACGCCCAGGCCATGTTGAACGTGGCTCAGGCTGAAGGCAACGTCACCGGCATCAGCAACGAAATGTTCTCGGTGGCCCAGGCCGTCTCGAGTAACGAAGAGTTGCGAAGCACGCTCACCGACAATCGGATTCCCGCCAATCGCCGCCAGCAGATCGTTGAAGATCTTCTGGGCGGCAAAGCATCGAACGCCACCGTGGGGTTGGTTTCGATGGTGGTGGGGGCCGGTCGAGCCGGAGAGCTTCCCGACATCGCCAATGCCCTTGCGGCAATGGCGGCCAACCAGGACGGCCGTCAGGTGGCCACCGTTCGCTCAGCGGTCCCGCTGTCCGATGATCAACAGCAGCGCCTTGCCGCTGCCCTCAAGCAGAACACTGGCCAGGACATCGACCTCAAGGTCATCGTCGACGAGTCGGTCATGGGTGGTCTGGTGACCACCATTGGCGACACGGTTATTGACGGCAGTGTCCGCTCGCGGCTTTCCAAGCTGCGCGAGACGCTCTAGCCCGCCCCGACGACGCAGAAGAATCAAAGAGAGAAGAATCATGTCTGATCTGACGATCAACACCAGCGACATCACCGCCGCCCTTCAGGCGAACCTGGCCGATTTCGAACCGTCACTCGAAGCCGCCCAGGTGGGCCGCATCATGGAGGTTGGGGACGGCATTGCCCGAATTTCCGGTCTGCCAAACGCGGCGGTCAATGAGATGCTCGAATTCGAGGATGGCAAAATTGGTTTGGCCCTCAACCTCGACGAGGACTCGATCGGTGCGGTGGTCCTGGGTGAAGTGGACACCATCGAAGAAGGCCAGACGGTGCGTGCGACCGGCCAGATTCTCAACATGCCGGTGGGCGACGCTCTGGTTGGCCGTGTGGTCAACGCCCTGGGCGAACCCATCGACGGCAAAGGCCCCCTTGTGGGCGCGTCCAGCCGTCGCATGGAAGTTCAGGCGCCCGGCATCATGGGCCGCCAGCCTGTGCACGAGCCCATGCAGACCGGCATCAAAGCAATCGATTCGCTCATCCCGATTGGCCGTGGCCAGCGGGAGCTGATCATTGGTGACCGCAAGACCGGCAAGACCACCATTGCGCTCGACACGATCATCAACCAGGCCGGCCTGAATCTGAAGTGCATCTATGTGGCCATTGGACAAAAAGCCTCCACAGTTGCGCAGTCGGTAGAGGTGCTCCGCGAATTCGGCGCCATGGAGTACACCACCGTGGTGGTCGCTCCGGCATCGGACCCGGCACCGTTCAAGTACCTGGCCCCCTTCGCCGGTTCGGCCATTGGCCAGCACTTCATGGACAACGGCGAACACGCTCTTGTGGTGTACGACGATCTCTCCAAGCAGGCCGAGGCGTATCGCCAGATGTCACTGCTGCTTCGTCGCCCACCCGGTCGTGAGGCCTACCCCGGCGACGTGTTCTACCTGCACAGCCGCCTTCTGGAACGTGCGGCCAAGCTCAGCGACGAACTGGGTGCGGGTTCACTCACCGCCCTGCCGGTCATCGAGACCAAAGCCGGCGACGTGTCCGCATTCATCCCCACCAATGTGATCTCCATCACCGACGGACAGATCTTCCTTCAGGACGACATGTTCAAGTCCGGTGTACGTCCCGCTGTTGACGTGGGCGTTTCGGTATCGCGTGTGGGATCCGCCGCTCAGATCAAGGCCATGAAGAGTGCAGTGGGCACGCTCAAGTCGGACCTGCAGCAGTTCCGTGAGCTTGAAGCGTTCGCCGCATTCGGTTCGGACCTCGACGCTGTGTCCAAAGCGCAGCTGGAGCGCGGATACCGCCTCACTGAGTTGCTGAAGCAGGGAATCAACTCGCCCATGAAGGTCGAAGATCAGGTGGTCTCCATCTTCGCCGGCACCCGCGGTCACCTGGACAACGTTCCGGTCGAAGACGTCAAGCGCTTCGAAGAGGGGCTGCTCGAGTACGTGAAGAGCCGCCACCCCAACATTCAGCAGGACGTTCTCAGCAGCGGAAAGCTGGACGAGGATGCCCTCGAAGCCGCCGTCGCTGCTTACGCCGCCGGGTTTGAGCCCAGCGCTCAGGTTGGCATTGACACTCCTGACGCCGCCGCTCAGGGCGACGCAACCAGCACCATGGTCGACGCCGACAACACCCTCCCCGAGACAGACCTGTCTCGCGACATGGAGGGCTGAGCCATTCCCGGTGGTCAAGAGCGAATCCTTCGTCGTCGTATCGGATCGGTGCAGAGCACCAAGAAGATCACGAGGGCGATGGAGCTCATTGCGGCAACACGAGTGGTCAAGGCGCAGAAGCGCGCCAACGAAGCCCGCCCGTACTCAACAAAGATGACCAAGGTGATTCAGGACCTGGCCGCCACTGGCGCCAGCGTCTCTCATGAACTCCTGCGCCAGCCCGCGGCCGTGAAGAAGGTGGCCCTGGTGGTCATCACCTCGGACCGTGGCCTGGCTGGTGCCTACAACAGCACCGTCATCCGTGCTGCAGAGCGTCAGCTGTTGGACAACAAATCCAAAGGCATCGACTATTCGCTGGTCACTGTTGGCAAGAAGGCGCGGGACTACTTCGCCTTCCGCAACTACCGCATTGACGCGTCATACCTGGGTATGACCGACACGCCCACCTACGACCACGCTCGGGAGGTGGCCGAAAAGGTTCGGGAGATGTTCACCGAAGGTGACATTGACCAGGTCCTGCTCGTCTACACCGAATTCGTCACCATGGGCACTCAGAAGCTGGCCATGCGTCAGTTCCTCCCCCTTGAACAGGTGACCACCGTTGGCTCTGCCGGCGACGCCTCAGCGCTCGGGGAATTCGAATTTGAACCTGGCCCCAACTCGGTCCTGGAGTCGCTGCTTCCGCGTTACGTCGAGAGCCGTCTGTACTCGGCGATGCTCGACGCATCGGCGTCCGAACACGCCAACCGGCAGCGAGCCATGAAGGCCGCCACCGACAACGCTGAAGACCTTCTCACCAAGCTTTCGCGCCAGCTCAGTCGAGCCCGTCAGGCCGCCATCACCACCGAGATCATGGAGATCGTCGGCGGTGCCGAGGCCATGGACGGCGGCGACGCAGAGCCGGCGATCAACAGCTACGGCGCAGCCGATGCGTTGGCCGCTACCAATGTCACCGTCATCTAGTCACACCATCGTCCTCCCACCAACTCTCGTACATCACCGAATCACCCGGAGCATCCAATGACTGTTACCGAACCAACCACGCTCGCCGAAGGCCGCGTCATCTCCATCGCCGGACCGGTGATTGACGTGGAGTTCCCGCCAAGCTCACTGCCCGAAATCAACACGGCTCTTGAGTTTGACGTGGACCTCGACGGCGAGGTCATCAAGGTCGTGGCCGAAGTCGCCCAGCAGTTGGGCAACGGACGCGTTCGCGCAGTAGCCATGAAGGCCACTGACGGTCTCAAGCGAGGAACTGCGGTGCGCAACACCGGCCAGGGCATCACCGTTCCGGTTGGCGACGTGACGCTGGGCCATGTATGGAACGTGAACGGCGAACCGCTCGACGTCCCCGCAGAGACGCTGGACATCGGTGAAAGGTGGGAAATCCATCGTCCCGCCCCAAGCTTCGATTCGCTGGAGCCGTCATCGAAGATGTTCGAGACCGGCATCAAGGTCATCGACCTTCTCACCCCGTACAAAGAGGGCGGCAAGATTGGCCTCTTCGGTGGTGCCGGCGTGGGTAAGACGGTGCTCATCCAGGAGATGATCACCCGTGTGGCGTCCAACCACGGTGGTGTGTCGGTGTTCGCGGGCGTGGGGGAACGCACCCGTGAGGGAACCGACCTCTTCATCGAAATGGGCGAAGCCAAGATGGGCGCCGGCGAAGACGCCGCAACCGTACTCTCCAAAGCCGCCCTGGTCTTCGGCCAGATGGATGAGCCACCAGGGGTTCGTCTCCGCGTGGCGCTGGCCGGCGTGACCATGGCCGAATACTTCCGTGACGTACAGAACCAGGACGTGTTGCTCTTCATCGACAACATCTTCCGCTTTGTGCAGGCCGGCTCTGAGGTATCCACTCTGCTGGGTCGTATGCCCTCAGCAGTGGGTTACCAGCCCACCCTGGCGGACGAAATGGGCCAATTGCAGGAGCGCATCACCTCCACCAAGGGCAAGTCGATTACTTCGCTGCAGGCCGTGTACGTGCCGGCTGATGACTACACCGACCCGGCGCCGTTCACCTCCTTCACCCACTTCGACGGAACCACCGAGCTGAGCCGTGACATTGCGTCGCTCGGCATCTACCCGGCCGTGGACCCCCTGTCCTCCACCTCCACCATCCTCAGCCCTGAGGTTGTCGGTCAGCGTCACTACAACGTGGCCCGTTCGGTGCAGGAGATCCTCCAGCGCTACAAGGAGTTGCAGGACATCATCGCCATTCTCGGTTTGGATGAACTCTCCGAAGAAGACCGCATCACGGTGGACCGGGCCCGCAAGGTGCAGCGTTTCCTTTCCCAGCCCATGTTCGTGGCGGAGATCTTCACCGGCCAGGAGGGCATCTTCACCGGCGTCGAAGACACCATCAACTCCTTCGAGGCACTGGTCAACGGTGACCTCGACCACCTACCGGAGCAGGCCTTCTACATGGTTGGTGGCGCCGAAGACGTTGAACGCAAGGCGGCCGAGCTGGCCGCCAGCGCCTAAGGATCACAGCATGCCCATCGCGGTTGAACTCGTCTCTCCCGAACGTGTGGTCTTCGAGGCCGACGCCGACGTTGTCATCGTGCGCACCACCGACGGCGAGATCGGCTTCCAAGCCGGTCACGTACCTTTCGTTGGTGTCCTTGCTGTAGGTGAAGTTCGCGTGAAGCTCACCGACGGCAGCACCGTGCACATAGCGGTCCACAGAGGGTTTGTCGAGATAGCAGACAACCAATGCGCCATCCTGTCCGACGTGGCCGAACTGGCCTCGGACATCGATGTGGCGCGGGCGCAGACGGCGAAGGCAAGTGCGGAGCAGGCGCTGTCGGCTGACTCTGATGATGCTGATGCGGCCTATGACCTGAGGAAGGCAAATACGCGCATCCTGGTGGCGGGCAGCGCGTAGTCAAACCTCAGCTGTCTTGTGACCCATCTCACACCCCTTTTCAAGACCGCGAGCCAGTCTCAGGGCTGGGTCTGGGTCAGCTGACTTTCAAGCACGGCGGGGAGCGGCTCCCGGTGGAGCAGGGTCAGGCGTGAGGTGCTGCGGGTCAGGGCGACGAACAACAAGCTCAGACCGCTCGGCAACGCGGCGATGGCTGCGGGTTCAACGATGATGACCGAGTCGAACTCCAGACCTTTGGATTGACGAGCGGTCAGATCGGTCACGACGGGGTGGTGGTTGTCGGGATCGGCCGGAATGTCAGCGGCATGGCCCGCGCCGGCTGATTCGGCACGGATGACACCAATTCGCCCTCGGGGCACCGCCGCGATTTCCTCGGCGAGCACGGTCGCGAGACCCTGAGCGAGGTCGGCCGTCGACACCGCCCGGGGGTCAACGCCCGCGTGGCGAATCGACACTGCGGACTGCAACTGTGGAGCGATCTGGGCCAACAGTGCCCCGGCCAGATCGTTGATCTCGCTGGGGGACCGGTAGTTGACGGACAGCTCCTGATAGTCGAAGTCCGACAGTGACGCCGGAAGCAGATCATGCCAGCTCACCTCGGTGGGTTCAGCAGACTCAGAGGCGTCAGCCGATGCCCGTTGCGCCAGGTCGCCCACGATGGTCATTGCCCCGCCCCGGGCGCGGCGGGCCACCATGCGCCATTGCATGGGGGTGAGATCCTGGGCCTCGTCCACGATGACGTGGCCATAGCGCCAGGACCGTTGGGCCGCAGCCAGTTCGGCCAGAGTGGCGTCGGCCTGATGGATGTGGTCGGCCGAGTCGAGCGTCAGTTCGGCAATGGGTTGGCCGTCGTTGTCGAGAAGGGGCTCATTGTTGTCTTCGGCCCGAATGACGTACCGCGGCGTTTTGGTCGCGGCGGGTTCAGGGGCCGTTGTCTCTGCGTCGGGGTCAGCCACGGGCCCACCCGTCAAAGGCCGGGGCATCGTCAACGGTCTGGGCTTCCCACGAGTATGTGACCCGGGCATCTTCGGGATCATCATCGTCGTCGACCGAGTCCAAGGCCGCGTCCAGAGCCTCGGCCATCTCAAACTCGGTCGCTTCGTCGCGCTCCCGAATTCGTTGATCGTCGGCGTCGTCACCCCGGATTGACCCCAGCAGCGCCAGCAGTTCATCCAGCAGCGGCAGATCGGCAGGGGAGAAGCGCATCTGGTCCAGATTGCGCTCCAAGGTTCGCGGCCGCTCCAAAGCCAACAGATCCCGTTGTGAGAAGCCGAGTTGACGGGCCGCGAGCCGAAGCAGCGCGGGAGAGCTGAGGAGATCATTGAGCATCTGCTCGGGGGTGAGCGTTGGCCAGTTGCGCGTCAGAAAGTGACGGATCGGACGCGACGCAGCAAAGGTGCGAAACGCGTCCTCGTAATTGGAGAACGAGGGATTGAAGACCTTGGCCGCAAACGCTTCAATAATGGAGAGCCGGTAGGCGTCGGCTCCGGCGTTGTGGGTATGGAATCGACGTGCCACTTCATACAACGGGGCGATCTCCTTGGCCGTCAACCTCACCCGGTCTGAGCCGTACCAGGCCACCAGGTCACCGGTTGGTGGGCGTTGACGGTCGCGCACCGCATTGGCCAGGAGATCTGCCATGCGGGCCTGGCCTTTGATTCCAGCCACGCGGGCTGGTTCCAAACCACCGGTGAGTACACCGGAGTAGAGCTCCGAGGCGGTGACCGAGACCACGCCGGTTTCGCCGAGGGACGGAAGCACGCCGCTGATGTAATTCAGAAACTCCGTCGATGGGCCAACGATCAGCACGCCGCTTTCAGCCAGCGCCGCCCGTTGGTTGTACAGCAGGTATGCGGCCCGGTGCAGCGCCACGACTGTTTTGCCGGTACCCGGACCCCCCTGCACCACCAGAGGTCGATTGGCGGGGGCGCGAATCACCTTGTCCTGTTCGGCCTGAATAGTTGCGACGACCGATCGCATTTGCGAGCCGGTGGGCGCTTCGATCGCCGCCAGGATGGCGGCCTCGCCGCGCAGGCCGGCTCGGGTGGTCGGATCGGTGATCGAGGCCATGTCGAACACCTCGTCTGACCATCCAATCAGTTCGGCGGTGGGGTCCGGGTCGGTGGCCGTATCCGCGGATTCGGCGCCCGGCGTCGTGCGGTAGTTCAGGTGGCGGCGGTGCGAAACCCCCATGGGTTCCAGCGGGGTTGCCTGATAGAAGGGCGCGGCCGCCGGTGCGCGCCAGTCCACGAGTAGTACCTCGTCGCCATCAATCACGCTGCGGCGACCGATACTCAGCTTCTTGCCCCCCGGATCCTCGGTTCTCCCAGCCCCTTCCGGCCAATGGCGGGTGAGGTGCCCAAAGGCGAGCGCGTCGCCAGCCGCCAGCAGATCCTGATAGCGGCGAATGGCCTGCAGGGCGCGGTTGGATGCTTGGCGCACGATGGCGGCCTGAATGGCCGCATCGGCCTCGGCATCCTCATCCATGAGATCGCGGATGCCATCCTCGGTGGCTTCGGCGGCATCATCGGAGAGTCGGGTGGCGTGCGCCAGCGCCCGCGCCAGCTGCCGGGCATGGACCATGCGCATGCGCTCCAAGGTGGCGCGTTCGGCAGCCAGTTCGTCCGCGGCCGGTTCGACGAAGGGGTCAGACATCTGGTCCCATGATCGCAGCGTCGGGGGCCAATTCCTGCTGTCCACCAGGAACTGATCAGCTGATGACACTCCCGCGTGAGATGCTTGCCCCATGGCCCGACCCACTGACATCGACAAACTCCGATCTTTCGCCGAGCTTCATCGATCCGGTGAACTGTTCGTTCTGGCCAACCCAACCACCGTTGGCACCGCCCGCACCCTCGAGGAGCTTGGCTACTCGGCGCTCGGAACCTCGAGCGCTGCGTTGGCCCGGTCCATGGGCCGTGAAGATGGGCGCCGGCAGATCACCCGGGACCAGGCCATTGCTCACGCAATGGAGATCAACGCGGCGGTGGACATTCCGGTCTCCGGAGACTTCGAGAACGGCTACGGGGACGATCCCGATGATGTGGCGCTGACGGTTCGGGATGCCATGGCTGCGGGTCTGGCCGGGTGCAGTGTTGAAGACGCCACTGGGCTTGCGTACCACCCCATCTATTCGCCGGTCGTTGCTCAGGAACGAATTCGCGCCGGTGCGCAAATTGCGTCAGGAAGTGACTTTGTTCTGGTGGCGCGGGCCGAGAACTACCTGCATGAGCGCCCGGATCTGGCGGACACCATTGCTCGGTTGCAGTCGTTCCAGGAGGCGGGAGCGGACGCGCTCTATGCCCCGGGTTTGGAGTCATTGCGTGAGATCGAGACGATCGTTGCCTCGGTGGATGTTCCACTGAACGTGCTGATTGGGCTGCCGGGCCAGGACTGGACGCTTGGGGATCTGGCCGAGGTTGGTGTGGGTCGAGTGAGTGTGGGATCGGGGTTTGAGCGCATCGCCAACCGCGCATTGCATCGGGCTGCCAAGGCGTTGATCGAGGATCGGGCCTGGCCATCATCGGGATAGGTCCGGCTGAGCGAGTTCGACCCCGCAACCGGTACCTGCGTGCCGCTCGGTGGCCAGCAGAGTTTGCACACCGCGATGGCCCACCCCTGTCACATCGACACGCTGGCGGCGTTTGGCTATCACATGGCGGTTTTTGAGATAACACCGGTGATGCGCTGAGACGTTGCGCGGTAGGTTGGGTCGATGGAACATAGAAACCTTGGCCGATCAGGCCTGCAGGTCAGCGTTCTCTCGCTGGGCAGCTGGGTGACATTCAAGAATCAGCTGGACACCGACGATGCGCTCGAAGCCATGCAGGTGGCTTGGGACGCGGGGGTCACCTTCTTTGACAACGCAGAGGCCTACGCCGGTGGCGAGTCAGAGCGGATCATGGGTGACGCGTTCCGCCGTTTGGGATGGGACCGGGACACCTACACCGTGTCGACCAAGTTCTACTGGGGCATCAAAGAGGGCCCAAACCTCAAAAACACGCTCAACCGCAAGTACCTCATGAGTGCCATGGACCAGTCGCTGGAGCGCTTTGGTATGGACTTTGTTGACATGGTGTTCTGCCACCGGGCCGACCCGGATACGCCCATCGAAGAAACCGTGTGGGCCATGCATGACCTCATCACCGCCGGCAAGACGCACTACTGGGGAACCTCGGAGTGGGCAGCCGACGAGATTCGGGCTGCTTGGGAGATTGCCGAACGTCACCATCTGCACAAGCCGGTCATGGAGCAGCCGCAGTACAACCTGTTGCATCGCACGCGGGTGGAGCAGGAATACGCCCGTCTCTACGAGGACACGGGCCTGGGCTTGACGACATGGAGCCCGCTGGCTTCGGGGGCGCTCACCGGCAAGTACCTGGACGGTATTCCCGAAGGTAGCCGGGCCGCCATGCCAGGCTATGAGTGGCTGCGCGACCAGCTGACTGAACCCAACGATCAGGCGCGTGTCCGAGCGATGATGGGAATCGCCGAAGACATCGGCTGCTCACCGGCGCAACTGGCGATTGCCTGGGTGGCGTCCAACCCCAATGTGTCCACGGTGATCACCGGGGCAAGTTCGGCGGACCAGGTACGTCACAACATGGAGTCGATTGACGTGCTTGCGCAGATGGACATGGACATGCTCGACCGGATTGAAGGCGCGCTGGCCGGAGCCACCGCCGTCTGACGTTTCCCCTCAGTCCTTCGGGGTTCGCAGAATCTTCTCCATGGCCTTCCCGCGGGCCAGTTCGTCGACCAACTTGTCGAGGTAGCGGATTTCGCGCATGAGCGGTTCTTCAATCTCTTCGACCCGCACGCCACAGACCACCCCGGTGATAAGGGCTCGGTCGGGGTTCATCTTCGGCGCTTTGGCGAAGAACGTCTCGAAGTCGGTCTCCTTGGCGAGTTGAGTTTCCAGGCGCTTGGGGGTGTAGCCGAGCAACCAGTGGATGATCTTGTCAACTTCGGCCTTGGTTCGGCCCTTCTTCTCGGCCTTCTCGACATACATCGGGTACACGCTGGCAAAGGTCTGGGTGTAGATCCAGGGCTTCTTTCCCGGTTTGGTGGCAGGCATGATTCGAGACGAGACGAGCGACGGTTTGTGAGGCGTCGGGATCAAATACCTCCGGTCAGCGGGGTGGCGGACCGACCTTTCGAAGGTGGGCGCAACTTTCACCACCGGGACCACCCGGACTCCGGTTGTCGATGCGTTGGTCGAGACGAACAAGGGGAGTCGGCTGCGTGCCGAACGCTTCGGCGAGGCGGGAGCCGAGACGAACAAGGGAAGCTGGCTGCGTGCCGAACGCTTCGGCGAGGCGGGAGCCGAGACGAACAAGGGAAGCTGGCACAGTTGGGTGGAGCGGGTCAAAGGTGCGAGTCCGCGTCTTCGTTGGCACCTGGTATGGATGGGACTGTGGTCACTGGTCGGCGTGGTGGGGACGCTGGCATCGCCAGCGTTGTTGGATCAACCGGTGGCATTGATGGCGCTGTCGCCGCGGACCTTGTTCCTCCCGCTGGCGGCCACCGCATTGCCGTTGCCAGCATTTGTGCTCCTCGGAACGCTTCGCCTCGGCGTCACCGATGCCTCCTATTTCTTGGTTGGACGGGCCACGGTCCCCGCGGTCAGAGTCACTCGGTCGAAGTGGTCGATGCTCGGGATCTGCCAGCGGCTTATCCAGTTCATGGCCCGGTCTCGCGGATCTGCGGCGCTGATTCTGTTTCTTCGACCGAACAGCAAGTACCTGGCGGCGGCCGGAAGCCAGAAGGTCTCACCACTGTTGGCCGGCGCGGCCAGCGTGCTGGGCACCGTGGCATGGCTGGTCGCTGTCCACACCGGCATCACCGCCGTGTTTGAGCACTTCTGATGCGGCGGGACTCCTCAGTGGGACAGGAGAGTGTCAGTCGATGACGATGCCGTCGAGGTTCTCCGGTTCGGGCCAGGCCATGTTCAGGCCTTCCAAAGCATTGACCACAACCTGAGAGATCAACAGGTTACGGAACCACTTTCGGTCCGCCGGGATCACAAACCACGGCGCATCAGCGGTGCTGGTCCTGGCCAGCATGTCGGTGAACGCGGCCTGGTAGGCGTCCCAGTGCTTGCGCTCCTCAAGGTCACTCTGTGAAAACTTCCAGTTCTTGTCCGGCTCGTCCAAGCGGGCCTGCAGTCGTTCCCTTTGCTCGTCTTTGGAGATGTGAAGGAACAGCTTGATGATGGTCGTGCCTTCATCGGCGAGCATCTGCTCAAAGTTCCTGATGTGGTTGTACCGGCGCGTCCAGCGTTCTTCGGGCACCAGATCATGGACTCGAACAACCAGCACGTCCTCGTAGTGGCTGCGGTTGAACAGCACCATCTCACCCGATGCCGGCACCTGCTGGTGGATGCGCCAGAGATAGTCGTGTCGAAGTTCCAACGATGACGGTTTCTTGAAACTTGCGACCTTGACGCCCTGCGGGTTCACTCCGTCAAAGACGTGGCGAATCGTGCCGTCCTTGCCGCCGGAGTCGGTGGCCTGGATGGCAATCAGGACCTTGTGCTGACCTTCAGCCCAGAGCAGCTCCTGCAGGGCCTCCAACCGCTCGTTCAGATCGGCGGTGAGCTTGCGGGCATTGTTCTTGTCGAAGCCGCCGTTGTCACGGGTGTCCCAATCGGTGAGAACAACTTCGGCGCCTTCGGCGACACGGTAGGGGTCGGTTGAGATGATCTGATCTGAGCTCATGGCCCAAGTGTGGCCCGGATTTGGGTCAGGTGCTCCTTGTTCAGCAGTCATGTGCTGCCGTCATGGCGAGGGGTCATGCAGGCCTCGGCAAGGGGATTGCCACTATGGTCTGTCACACATGACTCAGGGAGTGAGAGAACCGACTGTCGCGGGCGTGTGGTACAGCTCTGATCCTCAGCAGCTGCGTTCTGACGTGGACGACATTCTGACCAGCGCCACCGTTGAAACGGGTTCGCCGAAGGTATTGGTTGTGCCCAGCGGACCCATGGAAGAGATTGGGTCGGCGGCGGCCGGTGCCTGGGGATTGTTGGCCGCCGAGCGCGGAAAGATCGAGCGGGTCATCATTCTGGGAACCAACCAGAATCAGGAGTTTGAGGGCATTGCCCTGCCTCGTTCGGTGGCGTTCCGAACACCGCTGGGTGATGTCCTTCTGGACCAGCCGGCGCTTCAGGAGTTGATGCAACAACCCGATGTTCAGATGTCGGATCGTCCGCACCAGCGGGCAACCTCCATCGAAGTCCAGCTGCCGTTTCTTCAACGCATGGTTGGTCGAGCCCGCATCGTTCCTGTCATCGTCGGTGCCATTGGCGCCAGCAGCCTGTCGAACCTGCTGGAACTGCTCTGGGGCGGACCAGAGACGTTGGTGGTTCTGTCCATGAACCTCAGCCGCGGTCAATCAGAACAAGAGATTGCCGCGGTGGACCGGGACACCGCCCAACGCATTACCGCACTGGACTCGTCGCAGCTGACCCATGATCAGACCAACGCCACCTCTGCGTTGAAGGGCCTGCTGGGCCTTGCGCGCCGTCGAGGCATGACCACATCTGTGCTGAACACCACTGTCGGCTCATCGGGGGACCGGGACGGTGACCTGGTTGGGTATGGCTCGTTTGGTTTGTGGGAGTCACCGCTGTTCCAACTGGCGGAGCCGGACGTCAATCATCTGATGGCGCTGGCCACAACCTCCGCGCAGGCCACCGTGCTGGGCGGGGAGGTGTCGCCCGGTGACGGCAACCGTCTGCCTCCCGAACTCACGCGACGTCGAGCGGCCTTCGTCACCGCCTTTGTCGACAACCAGGTGCGCGGCTCGGCTGGAAGCCTTGAAGCTCAGCCAACACTGGGCGGCGCGGTGGCTCAATACGCCGGCCGGGCGGTGAGCGATGACCGGGAGGGAATCGTTCGGCCCGATGAGCTCGATCGCCTGCAGTTGGGAATCACGATTCTTGGACCTTTGGAACGGGTACGGCCCGAGAATCGACAACAGCTGGTGATGGGTCTGCAGCAGGGGGTTGACGGATTATTGGCGCGCCGCGGCAAGAACCGGGCAACGTTTCTCCCGGCGGTGTGGGCCAGCATCCCCGACGCTGGCGAGTTTGTGGATCAGCTCTTTGCGCGAGCCCAGATTGGTGATGACGTTCCGTTTGGCGAGATTGTGTTGCACCGCTACCACGGTCTGCAGCTCGGCGCCAGCTGATCAGGGCACCATCCAGCTCAGCTGAAGACGCCGACCTTGCGGTTGCGGTGGGTGGCGTTGATAAGGCGAACCGTCCCGGACCGCGAACGCATGACCAGGCTCTGGGTGGTGGCATTGGTTGACCCGAAGCGCACGCCTTGCAACAAGTCGCCGTCGGTTATGCCGGTTGCTGCGAAGAAGGCATTGTCACCCGAGACCAGGTCATCGGTGCCCAGGACCTTCTCCATGTCATAACCCTGCTCGGTGGCTGCCTTGCGCTCCGCGTCGTCGCGGGCCCACAGCCGGCCCTGCAACGCGCCGCCCATGGACTTGAGCGCAGCCGCCGTGATCACACCCTCGGGCGTGCCGCCGATACCAAAGAGAATGTCAGCACCTGAATCGGGCCACGCAGTGGAAATGCCGCCGGCAACGTCACCGTCGGCGATGAGACGAATGCGGGCGCCGGTCTCGCGAATTTCGTTGACCAGATCTACGTGCCGAGGACGATCCAGAACGACTGCGGTGAGCTCCTGAACCTCTCTGCCTTTGGCTTTGGCAACCCGTCGAAGATTCTCGGTCGCCGACTGGGAAATGTCGATCACGTTCGCCCCTTCGGGACCGACGGCGATCTTCTCCATGTAGACAAACGGACCCGGGTCAAACATCGTGCCGCGCTCGCTTACCGCAATGACCGCAATGGCGTTCGCTCGGCCCTGCGCAGTCAAGGTGGTGCCATCAATCGGGTCGACGGCCACGTCCACCTGCGGACCGGTGCGATCGCCAACCTGTTCGCCGTTGAAGAGCATCGGAGCTTCGTCCTTTTCCCCTTCGCCAATGATGACCAGTCCATCCATCTGGACGGTGTCCAGCATCACCCGCATGGCGTCGACGGCCGCACCATCAGCCCCGAGCTTGTCGCCTCGGCCCATCCATCGGGCGGCGGCCAACGCCGCGGCCTCGGTGACCCGAACCATCTCCATGGCCAGGTTCCGGTTTGGGGTCTGGGATCCAAGCATTCAATCAAGGTACCGTGCGGTGACCGGACTGCTCTCGAAGAGCGCAATGAATCATGGGGATGGCATGGAACCGCTGCTAGGCAAGAGCAATTCAACCGAAGCTGCAGGGGAGCACGACGGCCCCGACGCCGATGGTCCCGAAGCAATGTGGTGCTTTCAATGTGGACTGGAGTTTTCCCCCGACGTTGCGGAATGTGTTGAGTGCGGAGTGCCCACCGTCGACACCCGGCCCGCCGCCGCGGACGAAGTTGGTGACGAAAGCGACGAGCAGCTGGCCTACGAACTGCACTCGTGGGACGGGCGCATTCGCAAACACCTGGACAGTCTTCTGACCGGCGCCGGTGTCGATCATGCCTGGCAGGGGGCCACGCTCATTGTTCGAGAATCTGATGAAGAAGCCGTCGACGCCCTGGTTGCTGAGGCCGACGCCGCAGGTCGGCCGCAGCTGGATCGGGCGCAACCAACCATGGCCTACGAGATGGGCGACTACGACGATGAGCAGATTGCCCGCGTGTCCGAAGCACTGTCGAACGAAACAATTCCCCACGAGTTTGATCCTGGCGGAGATCTCGTGGTCCACGAGGCAGACGAGGACCGGGTCGACGCGGTTTTTGACAACCTGGCCGCCGGTGCCGCGTCGCAGTTTGGACCTGGCGTCGACGGTGTCAAGCCGCACATGGTCATTGGTGAGCTCTTCCTGATTGCCGGCAAGCTCCGAAAGGCGTCAGGCGACGCCAAAGCAGTGCAAAACTTCCGGCAGACGTCGAACCTTGCGCACCAGCTGAAGTTGCCCTTCGGCGTGCAGTCCACCGACTGGCGGGCAATACTGGACGACTGCGCGGCGTTGTCCGACCTGCTCGACCCCACCGTTGGCGCCGGAGATCTCGATATCGCCGAAGCGGCCGAACAAGTCCACAACCGCCTCCGTCCTCTGGTCTGAGGCTCTGCTCATTGTTCGTCCTCGCTGACGCTCGGGCGAAGCGTTGGGCACGCAGCGTTGCTCATTGTTCGTCCTCGCTGACGCTCGGGCGAAGCGTTCGGCACGCAGCGTTGCTTATTGTTCGTCCTCGCTGACGCTCGGGCGAAGCGTTCGGCACGCAGCCTTGCTCATTGTTCGTCCTCGCTGACGCTCGGGCGAAGCCGGCGGGAGCGACGGCGTTTGGAGTTGTGGATCTGTAGAATTGCCGGGTGAAGATGTCGCCCGTTCTGGGCAATCGACGACTTGCGGGATTTCTGCTTTCGGTCGCTGGCATGTTGCTGGTCCACGAGTGGGCCTACGGAATTGCTCGCATGGCCAACCTGGCGGAGTCGCGCGTATCGCATTCACATTTGGCGGCCTTCTGGTCAACCATTGGACCACTGGTGGCGCTTTCGCTTGCCGCGTTGGCCCTGCGCGAGTCCCGAAACCTGCACCTCGCCACGCCGTTGCGTGCCCGATGGATGGTGGCGGGGATGGGGTCGATGTTCGTCACCATGGAGCTGGTCGAATTCGCTCGGGCCGGCCTGAGTGTTGGCGATGCGATCACTTCGCCCCAGGTAATCATCGGCCTCCTCGTTGTGGTGCCGATTGCTGCGTGCATGTCACGGCTGGCCACGGTGGCTCAAGAGGTCGTCCGCACGCTCTCCCTGGCCAAGCTCCATCGGGTTACCCGCCCCGGTCACACGGTCGTCGTGACAGCGGTATCTCTGACGGTTCCGGTAACCCGTCGTCTTGCCTTCTCCGTTTGTCGGCGGGGTCCTCCAGCGCACTGCCGCTGAAGTAACCCACCCGACAACATCAAGGAGAATCATGAAACCTCACCCCTTACCTTTTTTGCCACCTTCTGCCCGCCTGCTGGCCATCTGCGCCGGCGCCCTCCTACTGCTGTTCGCGTCTGCGTGCGGTAGCACTGCAGCAACCATCGACGCCTCCACCGCGGTCGAAGAAGCCGAACCCGCATCATCTGATTCCGATACCGACTCCGCCACCGCGGAGATCCCCATGGAAGATGAGCTGGCGCACGACGATGAGCTGGCGCACGATGACGAAATGGCGCACGGCGATGAGATGGCCATGGGCGATGAAATGGCCATGAACGATGGCGAGGCCGACCACAGTCACGACCACAGCCACGGAGCCGGACGGGCGGTCCCTGAGGACATGGCGATGCCTCAAGTGGCGATCGACGTTGTGCCCGATGCGGTCAGCGGCGTCAACCTGTCAGTGGACCTGGCCGACTTCACCATTGCGCCCGAACGGGCGAGCACCGAGTCGCGTAACGGTGAAGGCCATATGCACCTGTACGTGGATGGCGAACGGGTCATGCGCTTTTACAACCAGGATGTGCACCTGAATCTCCCGCCCGGTGAGCGCACGGTCATGGTTGAACTGTCGGCCAACGACCACCAGCCGTGGACCGTCGACGGCGAAGCGATCACCGCATCGCAAACGGTGACGGTGCCCGAGCCTTCTGGGAACCACGCACACGGCGCCGAGGGCGTGGCGCTTCCGGCGCTCCCACTTCTGGGGATGAATGTGGTGCCTGATCCAATGTCGGGCTGGAATGTCGATGTGACCATCGATTGGCTGGATATCTCGGCCGCCGCCGTGAACACGGACCCGGTTGAAGGACAAGGTCATATGCACCTCTATGTGAACGACCAGAAGGTCACCCGGCTGTACGGAACGTGGTGGCACCTGAAAGAACTGCCAGCGGGCAAGAACGAGATTCGCGTGACCGTGAACGGCAATGATCACGCTCCGCTGATGTTCAACGATGAACCGGTCGCGGTCAGCACGGTCATTGAGGTTCCCGAAGACGGCACTGCTGGGGACACCGCCATGGATGAGATGGCCATGAGCGAGGGCAAAGAGAACGGTGAGATGGACGCCAACTCGGCACTGCCGATTGTCGGTGAGTACATCAACGGCGAAGTGCTTATGTCCGACGACCGCTTCGACGTTGCCCGAGGAGATTTGGTGGCCATCATCATGACCTCCGATGTCGCCGAAGAAGTCCACGTCCACGGTTTTGATCTTCATCTGGACCTCACGCCCGGCGAAGAGGCCCGGTTGGAGTTTGTGGCTGACATTCCCGGCCTGTTTGAGGTCGAACTGGAAGAGTCCCATCGCTTCCTCTTTGAACTTGCGGTCAGCTGATGACCGGGCTCGGATCGGTGCTGGCCCACGGGGTTGGCTCGCGGGGCGATCTCCCGATTGCGTTCTGGCAGTTTGCCTGGGCGGCGGTGGCCGCGCTGGCCATCTCCTTCGTGGCGCTGGCCGTGCTCTGGAAGGAGCCTCGGCTCGCCCGTGCCGCGGTGGGTCGCTCCGTCGGCCCGCTCAACGGTGTTGCCCGATTGGCGGCGCCGGTCGCCCGGTTGATGGCGCTGGCGTTGTTTGCGCTGTGCCTGATCGCCGCCTTCTTCGGTCGGGACACCTCGTCGGCCAACATCACGCCGGTGACCATCTACGTGATCTTGTGGGTGGGGCTTCCGGTCCTTGCGGTGCTCTTTGGCAATGTGTGGAACACGCTGAGTCCCTTCGACACGATTGCGTCGCTCTGGAACCGCACCCCGGTTGATCCGGTGGCGACGAGCGCCGACGTCGACGCGCCGCCATGGTCATGGTGGCTGGCGCCGGCGGGCGTGCTGGGCTTCCTGGTTGTTGAGTTGGTACACCCTCATGGATCCTCCCCACGGGTACTGGGCTGGGCCATGGCTATCTACACCGTCATCATGGTGGCGGCTGCGGCAGTGTGGGGTCGGCGATGGCTCCGCCGCGGCGAATCGTTCTCCGCATTGTTTTCCATGCTCGCAGCTTTGGCGCCGGTGGGTCGAACCACCAACGCCGCTGGTCGCTCATCGTTGTCGCTCAGGTCCCCGATGGTCGGCCTGGCCGAACTGCGCATGGACGGGCCCTGGATTGGGGTGGTCCTGATCATGATTGGCGGGACGAGTTTTGACGGGTTTGGCGAGAGCGAAGCCTGGCGGGACTTTGTGGGCCGCGAAGCCGGGTGGCCAATCAGCCTGGTGGGTCTGTTGCTGTCCATTTCCATTGTCTGGATGCTCTACGAATTCGGTATTCGATTCACCGCTCAGGTGACCCGCAGCAGCATCGATGAGGCGCGCCGAGCATTTGCGCCGTCGTTGGTGCCAATCATGTTCGGTTACACCCTGGCGCACTATGCCCAGCTGCTGGTCGACGAGACCCAGACCTTCTGGTTTCTGCTCTCTGACCCGCTTGGCGAAGGCTGGAACATCTTTGGCGCAGCCACCAACTCCATCAACTTCGACATCATCAGCGTTGATCTGATTGCCTGGGTGCAGGTGCTGAGCATCGTTGTTGGCCACATTGCTGCGGTGTTGGTGGCCCACGATCGGGCCATCGAACGGTTCACCAAACGACACGCCACCCAGAGTCAGTACGCCATGTTGTTTGTCATGGTCCTGTACAGCGTTGGGGGCCTGTGGCTGCTGCTCAACGCCTAACCCGGGTGCTGGCGGGTTGGCCCCGGCTCAACCCGCCCAACCCGCCGGTTCCCCGCTAGCTTTGCGGGGTGATTCTGGCCGAACTGGAGGTGTACCACTCCCGTCCAATTACGCCGACCAGGCGCGTGGCCATTGGGCGAACGGTGCTCCCGGCCGACGATCCACCGGGGTGGGGCGGTCTACTCCTGGGGGCGGTGGTCGCCCGTTACTCAAGCGCCGTCGACGCCGATCTCATGCCCGAACTGGTCAAGCTGACCTACATGGTTGAACGCGGGCAGAAGGTACCGCAACCCCGACTTCGACATCGCCTTCAGAATGACCGCATTGGACTGACCCGAAGCGTGCATCGAATCACCAGGTTCAAAGGGAGCGGAATTGGGTTCCAGTTTGAGGAACGGCACTCGGCGCCAGCCCAGTATGTGTTGGCCGCGGTGTATGCGGTTGGGTCCCTTGACTATGAGCTGCGTCCCGAAGTCATGCGAGTCATACGGCGGGCCATTGGCTGGCAGGGGTCAACCGAGAACCAGGAACAACTTCTTGGCCACCTGACCAATGCCAACCCTCGATTTTCGTTGTCGGCTTCGATCAAGAGCGACCCGGTTGAATGGGCGTTGGAGGTCCTGGGTATGGGTGAGCTGACCGACCCCGACGCCGGCCTTGTGCAGAAGCACTTCCGACAACAGTTGCGTGAAGCTCATCCCGACCAGGGCGGCGAGGTCGATGACGCTGCTCGGCGTATTGCCGAATTGGGCGAAGCCCGCCGGATCTTGCTGTCCATCGCCTGAACCGTCGCCTCGGCGCGGGTCAGGTGAGGCGGTAGACCTTGCCGGCGCGGGTGTGGCGCAGTTCCTCAACAAACCCGAGGGGTCGGAAGCAGTAGGCGATTCGCTGGGCCATCGCCCGATCCACGTCAATGGCGGCCGCGATGTCCGCGGTCGTAAACTCATCAGGAAGATCACCGACCGGAAGCAGCGCCAGCAGGTCTTCGGCGCTGGTGAAGGTGTGGGTCTCAAGGACCTGCCGCAACTCCCGGTCCACGGTACGAAAGCCGCCCCGGCCGCGACGCGCTTTGGGGTCGGCGACCTGAATCTTGTCGACGTCCACCAGCGTCACGTCCAAGCTGAGATTTGGGTGGTCGAGCAGGGTCGGAACGCTGACCAGCTCATCAAAGAGTGAATAGATCGAACCTCGCTTGGGAGATTTTCGCGGTGCCTTGCCCGGTCGGCACAGCCAGGTGGCCACCGCCACCGGATACACGAGGTGGAGGGTGTGTTCTTCCAAAACCATGTCGAGCTTGCGGCCCATGGCACCGAACGCTCCCGTCTGAATCTCAATCAGGTGATCGCCGCGCATGATGTCGATCACAAATCGACCAAGCGGAACCTCAAACCGGTCGCCGGGCTTGGCGTACCGTTCTTTGAGTGCGGCGTGGAGTGATCCTTCGTTGAGCGTCCCAATGTGCGGCTGATCGGTCCGCTCAGACACGGGGGTTTTCCTGGAGATCGGTGTCCTGCTGGCGGTCTTCAGGATTGATGTCCTCCAGCGACTTCTTTGCCGTTTCCGGGAACACGAACAGCAACAGGCCAGCCACGATCAGCGGGCCGATCCCCAGAAACATGAAGGTATTGCCGTAGTCGGTTCGGTCCAGCAGCCAGCTGGCCGCCAACAGACCGCTCACACTTCCCACCACCCCGGCGAGGGTGACAATGGCGTTGTTCCGACCGCGACGCAGGGTGCCGAAGAGTTCGGGTCCATAGACCCCCAGGGTGGGCACAACGGCACCTCCGGCCACGGTGCCAATGATCGCGGTGATCCAGAGGACCGATCCCGATGTGTTGTATTCCACCACCGTGAACAAGGTGCCCAGCGTTATGCCAATGGCACCGATGATCTTGCGGCCTCGCCGGTCGGCCAGCCAGCCCGCGGCCACCACGCCGATGCCGATGGGGGTGCTGGTTACCAGCTTGAAGATCGTGACCCGGTCGGCGGAGAAGTCATGGACCTCACGGAGGTAGTCGGTGTTGAGCGTGGATCCGGGAGCGGCGAAGAGTGCAAACAGCATGGCGGTCCCGCCCAGGAGAAGCAGCCGGTTACGTTGGCTGGCGAGGCCGGCAGCTGGCGCAACCTTGCGGTCGATGGAGTTGCGGTCGATGGAGTTGCGGTCGATGGGGTTGCGGTCGATGGCCGGCGGGTCGGCTTCCTCCAATCGGAGCTGGGCCGATTGGAATCGACGGGTCTCGGGCAGGTGACGCCACATGATGACCAGCGGGATGATGCCCAGCATGGCGAGCGCCGGAATCCATCGCCAGCCGCCGATCCCGGTGCCGGCCAGCGGCACCGCCCAGACGACCATGCCGGATCCGAGGCCTCCGCACAGGCTCAGGATGGAGACCACAAAGGCCCTCGAGTGGTTGGGGCTCTCTTCGGCGGCGACCACGACCACCAGCAGACTGAGCGCGGTTGAAAGGCCCCGCGCCAGCGTCTGGGAGCTGGTGTAGGCCCACATCCCGGGCGAAATCGCCGTGGTTGCCGCCAGCAGGCATCCAACGACCCCGGTTGACAGCAGAAGCAGGCGTCGCCCCCGGCGGTCGGCCAGCCACATGACCCCGAACGCGATCGGGGTGCCAATGCGGATGATGGCCGCGTTGGCCGCCTGCCCGGAGGAGTCAACCGAGAACTCCTCCCCGGCGAAACTCAAGGTCTGGCTCAGGATCGATCCCAGATAGCCGGCAATGATGGCAACGATCGCAAGATAGGCAATTACCCGGGCGGAGGTCGGATCGATCTGATCCGGGGGTGCCCACCACGCGGCGCGCTCGGGTCGGTGCTTCAGCCGACGTTTGACCAGCGGGTTGAAAGCGGGTCGCCAAATGGGCACGGCGAGGCGAAAGTCGATGGACTCGGTCACCGCAAATTGGTCACCGGCTTCGGTAACGGTGAGACGACGCTCATACCGCTCGACGGGTCCGGCGGCCGCCACAAACAGGTCAGGTGACTCGCTCTTCTCCAGGATGACGTCGTCGATGGGTTGGCGAAGGCGCTTGAGTCCTTCCGCGTCGACGGTGCGGTGCACCGTCAGGTGAGCCATCAGCGACGGCGGTTGGCGCAGGGGTCAGGTCGCCCGGCCGTGGTCATGATCGGCTGGTGGAGGGCGGACTGGAGGCGGTGTCGTCTTCGTCGTTCATACGCGCCGCCCGGCGGTTGGCCAGCGCCAACAATCCGCCGATCAACAGGATGGGTCCGCCAACCAGAAGCATCTCGTCCCAACCACCCTGGTGGGCAAACACCGAAACGACGCCGGGTGGGGGGAGGGCAGGAATCATGCGCTCCCATCGTAGGCAGTGCGGCCCGGCCAATGGGGACTGCGACGCGGATTATTGGAGCGATGCCAGTGACCTTTGTGGGGTCAGTACCCTCAACAACACCATGACCAACGACACTCCGTGGCCGTCTGAGCCACCTCTGCAACCGGAGCCTCTCCAACCGCTGGTTCAACACTGCTACCGCCACAACAACGTGGAGGCGGGTGTGACATGTCAGCGATGTGGGCGCGTCATCTGCTCGGCGTGCATGACAAATGCGTCGGTGGGGCACCACTGTCCGGAATGTGTGTCGCAAGCTGCCCAACGCGTCATCCCCGCTCGGGAACTCTTTGCGGGCACCTCGGGGGATTACTCGGTCACCAAGGTGCTCATTGCGCTCAACGTGCTGATGTACGGGCTCGACCAGGGCGTACCTGGGCTCTTTGATCGCGGCAATACGTGGGGCCCAGCCATCGGTATCAACGATGAGTGGTGGCGCTTGATCAGTGGCGGGTTTCTCCACGTCAGCCCCATGCACCTGTTGATGAACATGGTTGGCTTGTACATCTTTGGCCGCCAACTGGAACCGGTCTTTGGACGGGTGCGGTACCTGATTCTGTACGTCGGTTCGCTGTTGGCGGGCTCGGCTGGAGTCATGTTGCTGGGTCCTTTTGAGCCGACCCGCGGAGCGTCGGGCGCCATATACGGATTGGTCGGGGCCTACGCCATGTTGGCGCTGGCGCAGAAGAAGAACCTCTGGGAAGAGGGCATCATCTCGCTGATTGGTATCTACGTCCTTTTCAGCTTCTTCGGCAACGTGTCGCTCGGTGGCCACATCGGCGGGCTCGTTGGTGGTTTCTTGTTTGGCGGTCTGTTCCTTCTGGTGGACAAAGACGCCACGATCGGGCGTCGGGTCTCGTCCGATGGCGGCGTCAGCAGTGCGTTGATCATTGGCGTGGGGGTCGCTCTTGCGATTGGCCTTTTTGTGCTGGGTATCGTGCTGGCCCCGACCAGCTTTTAGTCTCAGCAGATATCTGGCGAATCAGATCCGCAGTTGCCAGGTGGAAACGTGGCGTTCTGCGCCAAGGCCAAATTCGGACCCTGTCCAATCCGCAAACCTGGAAATCAACGTGAGCCCCGCGAGGCCCGCCATCTGGTCCAGTTCTTCGAGGTCGCACCAGCGAATCCTCCACGGCCGAACCCGGAGCCCGTGAGGACCGAAGTCCAGGTGGGCGCCGGTCATGGTTTGCCCAGCTGGTTCCTCACACGTGGCGATCAGGACCGCGGCGTCAGCTGAGGTTCGACTCCGACTGATGGCGTACTCCGGTCGGTCGAGGGTTGGCGGCGGCACAAACGCCTCCAGCACCAGCACGCCACCGGGCTGAAGGACGCGAGAGCATTCGTGCATGCACTGCTGCTGAGCTTCGGCGGTGATGACGTTGAAAAAGGTGTTGTAGGCAACGAACACCCCGGCCAGGCTCTGCGCGGCGAATGGTAGGGATGCCATGTTGGCGCGCGCGGCGATCGCTCCCGGATCACCGGCGGTCCAGTGGTTCAGCATGGACGACGATGTATCGATGCCGATCAAGGTCCGACCATGATCCTGGAAGCCGGTGCTCAAGCGGCCGGTGCCCACCCCCAATTCCAGCAGCGGACCGGCCGGCGCCGCCGATGCGACATGGTTGGCCACCGCCGCCGGGTCCGACAGGTCGGCGTACCACGCGTCGTACACATCGGCAAACGCCCGGCCGTAGGCATCGGGGTCAATGGGGCGGTCGTGGGGCCCGGGATCATGCACGGGAACATTGTGGACTGGTTGGGCCCGATAGGGCCAAAATTGAGCAGTGGTACGGTTGGGCAGCCCGGGTCTTTGGGGACGGGGACCCCGGAGACCACGGGGAAGCGGGGAAACCGGGGAAACACGGCGAACGGGAAACACGGGGAAAACATGTCTGGACCACTCAGTGAGTCATACACCAGAGGGCCGAGCGAACCGGCGCTGCTGGAGCAGACCATTGGACAGAACCTTGAGGCAACGGTCGCCCGGTTTGGGGATCGCGAGGCCCTGGTGGTTCCGCACCAGGACATACGACAAACCTGGTCGGAATTCAACACCACGGTCGACCGGGTGGCCCGGGGCCTGATGGGTCTGGGTATCGATGTCGGAGACCGGGTGGGTATGTGGAGTCCCAACTTTGCCGAGTGGGTGTACATCCAGTTTGCGACCGCCAAGATCGGTGCAATCCAGGTCAACATCAACCCCGCCTATCGCACCAGCGAACTTGAGTATGCGCTGACCCAGTCCGGCTGCCGGATGATCGTGACGTGCACCTCCTATCTGACATCGGAGTACCGATCGATGGTGCACGATGTCCGGCCAGGGACCCCGGATTTGGAACACGTCATCTGCTTTGACACCGATGACTGGGATCAGCTGCTGGCCGCGGGAGAAATCGTTTCGCCCGAGCAACTACAGGAGCGGAGTTCCCGTCTCAATCCCGCCGACCCCATCAACATCCAGTACACGTCGGGGACAACCGGTTATCCCAAAGGCGCGACGCTGAGCCACCGGGCAATCCTCAACAACGCCCGCATGGTCGGCGATGCCTGCGCCTACGACGAGAACGATCGGGTGGCCATTCCGGTGCCCTTCTACCACTGCTTCGGCATGGTGATGGGCAACCTGGCGTGCGCAGTTTTTGGCGCCACGATGGTTGTCCCGTGTCCGTCATTTGACCCGGACGCCGTGCTTCGGACCGTCGCTGCCGAGCGCTGCACCTCGCTGTATGGCGTGCCAACCATGTTCGTGGCCGAATTGGCTCATCCCGAGTTGAACAGCTTCGATCTGAGTTCCATGCGCACCGGGATCATGGCCGGATCGCCCTGCCCCATCGACACCATGCGTCAAGTCCTGGACACGATGCACATGCCCGAGGTCACCATTGCCTACGGCCAGACCGAGACGTCGCCGGTGTCCACCCAGACCAGCGTTGATGATTCGGTCGAGCATCGGGTGACCACCGTGGGTCGGGTCCTTCCGCACGTGGAGGCAAAGATTGTCGATCCCGAAACCGGTGAGACGGTCCCGGTAGGGACGCCGGGGGAGTACTGCACCCGTGGCTTCCACGTGATGAACGGCTATTGGAACGACCCGGACAAGACCGAAGCCGCCATCGACGCCGACGGGTGGATGCACTCTGGCGACCTGGCGACCATGGACCAGGATGGGTACGTGAACATCGTCGGCCGGATCAAGGACCTGGTCATTCGAGGCGGCGAGAACATCTACCCGCGGGAGATTGAGGAGTACCTGACCGGCCATCCCGAGATTGCGGGTGCACAGGTCATTGGCGTACCGGATCAGAAGTACGGCGAAGAGCTGATGGCCTGGGTGCAGGTGACCGCGGGTAGCACTTTGGACGAGGCCGGCATTCGGGCGTTCTGCGATGGCAAAATCGCCCGATTCAAAGTGCCCCGCTACTTCGCATTTGTCAGCGAGTTCCCGATGACGGTCACCGGCAAAGTGCGCAAGGTGGAAATGCGGGAGAAGTCAATTGCAGATTTGGGGCTCGACCCCGCCGCCACGACGGCGTAGGCCCTAAGTCCCACCTGCGGCACACAGCCAGAGGCGGTCTTCACAGACTCGGCATGAGCATTGGTGGCATGGCATCGTCGGCGCTCGGGAACGCTCCCTGGCTGCTGCCGAACGGCGAGCGCGCCGCGCGCTTCGGAACCGGTAACACCCGAAGCGGCAGGGTCCCAATAGTCTGAAGCGGTGAGCACAAGCGAATCGCCGCCAATTGAGGCGTACCTGGACTGGGCCGCCAGCGCGCCCATTCGGCCGGCGGCGTTGGACGCCATGGTTCAGGCGGCGCAGACGTGTTACGCCAACCCCACCGGCGCTCACAAGCAGGCCCGCAAAGCTCGACGGGTGGTGGACGAAGCCCGAGAGATCGTTGCCGATGCGCTGGGGGGCCAGCCGGCCGAGGTGGTCTTCTGCAGCGGTGGTACCGAGTCAGACAACCTGGCAGTTTTCGGCGCTCAACGAGCCCACGGTGGCGTGCCCATGTGCTCGGCCATTGAGCACCATGCGGTGCTGCATCCGGTTGAGGCCCTGGAGGGCGTGGTGCTTCCGGTCGATGCCGCTGGCGTCCTGGATCTTGATGCCTTCAGCGCCGCGCTCACCGCAAACGCAGACGGCGCCGGAGTGAGCGTTGTATCGGTGATGTTGGCCAACAACGAAACCGGCATGATCCAGCCGCTCGGTGCGGTCGCCGAGCTGATGGACACCCACGCGCCGACCGCGGCCCTGCACACCGACGCCGTCCAGGGTTTCGTCTGGCTCGACGTTGCCGATCACGCCCAGCGAGCCCATCTGGTGTCGATTACCGGCCACAAATTTGGCGGACCGAACGGCGTGGGCGCCCTGCTGATTCGCCGGGGCACCACAATCAGCCCCCAGACCATTGGTGGCGGCCAGGAGTTTGAGGTCCGCGCGGGGACCCAGAACGTGGCTGGGATCGCCGGATTTGCGGCCGCGGTTCAGGAGACAGTGAAAGAGCGGGAGCAGACCAATGCTCGAGTGGCGCAGCTGCGTGACCACCTGGTCGACGGACTGCTGGAACTCGTACCGGGTGCGGTTGAAACCGGAGACCGGGAGCGCAAGGTTGCCGGGTCGGCCCACCTGATCTTCGCCGGCATTGAAAGCGAAGCGCTCCTGTTTCTGCTGGAGCGCAAAGGGGTGTACGCCAGCGCGGCATCGTCGTGCGCCAGCGGCGCACAGGAGCCGAGCCACGTGCTGGCCGCCATGGGTGTTCACCGCGATGATGCCCAAGGTTCACTCCGGCTGTCGTTGGGGCGAGACACAACCGCCGAAGAAGTTGATCGCGCCCTTGCGGTCATTCCGCCGGCGGTCAACCAGCTCCTGACCCGAACCGCAGGTGGACGCTGATGGAGATCATGGTTGCCATGTCGGGCGGTGTGGACTCGGCGGTGGCTGCGGCGTTACTCAAGGCCCAGGGCCATGAGGTCGTGGGCGTCACCATGAAGCTCTGGGGTGGGGACTCCGACACCGGCTGCTGCTCGGTTTCTGATGTCCTTGATGCGCGTCGCGCCGCGGACGTGGTGGGCGTTGAGCACCACGTCTTCAACTTTGGTGACGCCTTTGATGAGCATGTGGTGCAGCACTACGTCGACGCGCACGAGGCCGGATTAACGCCCAATCCATGTATCGAGTGCAACCGCTCGATCAAGTTTGACAAGCTGCTTGAACGAGCCGATTCGCTGGGATTCGAGATGATTGCCACCGGGCATCACGCACAAATTGTGCAGGAGGTTGATGCCTTGGGGAAAGTCCAACGCTTTATCAAACGAGGCGCCGACGGGGCAAAGGATCAGTCCTATGTGTTGCACATGCTTGGTCAAGCCGAGTTGGCCCGCACGATGTTGCCCATCGGCCACATGAGCAAGGACGAGGTTCGCCGGTATGCGGCCGATATCGGGATGCGGGTGGCCAACAAGCCGGACAGCCAGGACGTGTGCTTCATCACCCGAGCCGAAGGCCGTCCGTCATTTCTGCGGTCCCGCATGGACTTCACGCCCGGGGTGGTCGTTGACGCCGCAGGCGAACAGGTCGGGGCCGTGGAGTCCGTTCAACTGGTGACCATTGGTCAGCGCAAAGGTTTGGGTCTGGCCGGCGGTGACCGCGAACCCCGGTATGTGGTGGATGTTGATGTCCCGAGCGCCACCGTCACCGTTGGCCGCAAAGAGGAGCTGTTGACCTTGGAAACTCCGGTGCGTGATCTGCTGTGGGTTGCCGAGCCGGTGGATGGCCCGGTTGAGGTGCAAACGAGCGCGCATGGTCATCCGACTGCCGCGACTTTGAGTCTTCGCTCGGAGGCCGGCGAGGCGATGGTGACGTGGCACCAGGCCCGACCGCGGGTGGCTCCGGGCCAGAGCGTGGTTCTGTACTGGAACGACCGAGTTGTCGGCGGGGCATTGGCCCGGTAGGTGCCGCTCAGCTGGCGGTGGTTGTCCGAGTCGCCGAAGATCTGGTCGGCCCAGCGGGCGACCGGCTCGAAGCCAACTTCAAACCAACGGCATCGACGGCCGCAAGCACCCAGAAGATTTTGGCATCGCTGGCTCCCGCCAAGTCATCCAACTTCTGAAGTTCGATGGCCTGTTGGCCGCTGGCCATGGGCCCCACGATCTGATCTCAGTTGGCTGAGCTTGAGCCTTGGAGTTGGCGACGCTTTGACAAGGCGATGAGGGCGCTGCCAATGGAGATGAAGAGCAGGCCGTAGGCCAGACGGTCGGTGGACTCGGTTCCGGTGATGGCCAGCGGTGTCACGGTCCGTCCGGCCGGCAGCGGGGTGAAGGTGGTGGCGATGGGAATAGTTGTGGGTGCGGTGGTCAGAACGGGATTGGGTGTGGGGGTGAGCGCAACCACGGTGGCGGTAGCCGGCGTCGACGTTCCTTGGCCGCCGGTGCCTGATCCTGATCCGGTGCCGGTCGTGCTTGTTGGTTCGGGCGTTGGCTCCGTGGTGGGTTCGGTTGTTGGCTCGGTTGTTGGCTCGGCCGTTGGCTCCGTGGAAGGTTCGGTTGTTGGCTCGGCCGTTGGCTCCGTGGTGGGTTCGGTTGTTGGCTCGGGTCGGACGCTCTGGTCCACGCGGTTGATGAAGGGGATAGCGGTGGTCAGGGCGCTGATGTCCTCGACTTCGAAACTCACCTGGTTGACCCATCCTGCAACGGTCTCTTCGGCCACCGAATAGCTGCAGAGGCCGTCCTGGTTGGCGACCGGAAGGTCGAAGGCCGCCGATCCAGAACCCGGAAAGGTGTCCCCGGTGGAAACAGTGACGGTCAGCGGCTGGTCCAGGCAGGCACTGGTGATGGTGAAGGTCCACTCCGATGGCAGTTCCACGACGCCATCGATGGCGTCGGCGGCGGGCCACGTCTTGTCAATGGTCACTTCCACGATCTGGGTGTTGGTGAAGTTTGCAACCATGGGCGCATTGCCCATCGGCGACACCGTGACGGGTCCGCTGCCGCTGAACGGCGCGGCATCGGCTTCGGTCACCGTGTACTCGCAGTCGCTTCCGGCAAACGGAATGGCGACTGCGGTCGATGACCCTTCGAATGTGGCTGCGCCAGGCACGCTGACCACCAGGTCCTCAGCCAAACAATCACTGGACACGGTGAAGTCGAAAGTCGCCGGCGCATCGGCGGCAATGCCGAACGTCGTTTTGTTCAGCACCAACTCCAGGTCAACCGCCATGTTGGTCACCTGCACGAACTTTCCAAATCGGGGGTTGAGCACGACCGGCTCGGCTGGTGAGACTTCTGCCACCCAACCGGGTGTTGGTACTTCCAGGATCTCATAGGAACAGAACTCACCGTCAAGCTGCACGGGCAGTCCGGGAAAGGTGTGGACCGGTGTTGCGCTCAAGAAGGTGTCGGCGGCCGGGAACTCGTGGGTCACCGGCGATGAGAGGCAGCTGGAGGTGACCTCGATGGTGAAGCTCTCCGGTGCCAACGCCGGGTCGCCGATTGAGGTCTTCCCGACCGTCAGGTTGGAGGTCGACTGGCTGTCATTTGACACGTTGACGAATGTGACGAAGGCAAATGGTCGACTGAGTTCAATCGTTTGGGGCGGAGCGGTGGCGTACCCCGGCACCGGAGTTTCGGTGATGGTGAGACTGCAGCTCTCGCCTCCCTGAGTGAACGGCAGTCCTGTTGCGCTGACAAAGGTGCCGGGAAAGGCGGTGGCGGCGCTGTCAACGGTCACGACCACCGAACCGTTGGGGAGATCACAGTTTGGAGATGTGATGGTGAACTCAAACTCGTCTGGGGCGCCGCTGAGGTCACCTTCGGTCTGCTTCTGAATGTTCACCTCGGTGGTGGAGAGGTCATCAGCCGCGTTGGAGAAGAACACCGCATTGAAAAAGACATCGGAGCCGAAAGACAGCGTTTGCGGTGGAACCAGCGGCACGAATCCCTGGGTGTTCGTCTCGGCAACCGTGTACTCACAAATCTCGCCTGCGGGGCCGAAAGCTGGCACCGAAACAACTTCGCTGGCGCCAACGAGGGTGCCGGCAATGGCGATCTCGACAACCAGCGGCGCGAAACCGGGACAGCTCGACGTGACGGTGAACTCAAAGGCGCCGCCGGGAACGGGGTCGTTTCCGTTTACGTAGCTGAACTTGAAGATATCGAACTCGAATTCGGCGTCCTCCGGCACGTTGTTGAAGAAGATTCTCGTGGTGAAGAAGCTCGGATCTGCGCCCGGCGCAAAGGTGACGACCTCCGGAGTGATATAGCCGTCCACAGGGGTTTCGGCAGCCGTGTAGCTGCAGAGCGCGCCGTCATTGGCGAATACGGCCAACGGCCCAAAGTCCTGTTCGGCGACGCCGCCGAAGGTTGGGCCGGTCGGGATCGTCACCACGGTCGGCGTGGTGCAGCCCGGCTGCGAAGAGGTGATGGTGAACTCCCAGTTGTCGGGCGCTTCCAGCCCATCACCTTGCGCGGTCTTGCCCAGTATGACGATTCGTTCGGTGGTTATCTCGTTTTGGAAGACCACGGTGTTCCGTCCGCCGCCGGGGAACGCAGACTGGGTAGTGCCATCACGGGGGAGCCATGGAGCAACGATGACCTCGGTGACTTCATAGAAGCACTCGCTGCCGAACTCATCGAACCGGTCGACATTGACGCTGGTGGATCCCTGCGTGCCGTCAGCGTCGCTGGCAGGTATGGAGACAATCGGCGGCGCGGCCAGACAGCCGGACTGCGGCGACGTGATCTCAAAGTCCCAACTTGGTGGCAGCAGAGCGGCGTCGCCGAAGGCCTCCTTGATGATCGTGATGCTGGTTGGCGCGGTTGGGTCCGTGTTCGAGAAGAACACGGTGGCCTGCGGCGACGGCCCGCCGGGGAAGAACTGCAACGTCGAACTGCTCGGGCTGGCGACAAACGGCGGAGATGGGGTCTCGGTGACGGTGTATGTGCAGTTGTTGCCGTTGGCGTCGGCGGCGGGAATGAGTCCGCTGGTTGATCCTCCACCCAGCGGGTCAAAGGTCGGCGCGGACGGCATGGTCACCACCAATGGAGCGGACAAGCACGGTCCGGTGATCACAAACTCCCAGTCCGCCGGGGCGGTGGCGGGATCACCAAAGGACTGCTTGATGATGGTGAAGAGCCCTTCGCCCTCAACGAATTCGAACAGGTTTTCAAACGCGACCCGGGTCGGGAAACCCTGCTCCAAAAAGACCGGACCGAACGTGGATTGGGTGGGGGTGAAGCCGTCGGTCGGATCATCGATTTCGGTGACGAAATATTCGCACGAAACCGGGAACGGACCCGTGAGATCAAACGGCGGGAGGGTGACGCTGACCGATCCAGAGTTGAAGAAGGTGGCGGCGGACGGAATGGTTACGGTCTGCGGGGCTCCCAGGCACGGGCCCGTTATTTCGAAGACCCAGTCGGTTGGTGCTTCCGCAGCCGGTCCCGCGGCGGTTTTTTCGATCACGAGTTCGCTGTCGCCAACGGCCACGTTGGCGAACTGGATAAACGCTCCAGCACCGACATTCAGGGTGCCGGGGACCGATATCCACGCCGGGTCCGGTGTCTCGGTGACGGTGTACACACACGCGGCACCCGTCGCGTCGTTGGTGGGGAGCGGATCAGTGGTGGCCTGCCCGGCACCGAATTCGAGGGTAACGGTGACCACAAGGGGCGAGGCCAGACAGGCGCTGGTGATGGTGAATTCGAACTGCGTGGATTCATCGATGAAGCCGCCCAAAGTTTCCTTGAAGATATCGATGGGTGCCTGGCCGATGTTGTTCGGATCAAATCTGGTGTTGTCGAAGAAGGGGAAAATGCCGACGGAGTCGATCGTGAACTCAAATGGTTGGGGCTGGGTCCAACCCGCAACCGGCGTCTCGGTGATGGTGTAGAGGCAGACCAGTCCGCTGGCATCGCGGATGGGAAGTGGCGGCAACGCTGCTGTTTCGAACTCCGCTGTCAGCGGCAGTGCAAATGGCAGCGGCGCAGCCAGACAGTCGGGATTGTCGGCGGTGATCACAAAGTCCCATTGCGCCGGCCAATCTGGATCACCGGGGTTGCCTTCGGTGAATTTCTCGAGGGTCGCCTCGGCCGTGGCCCCCACCTCAAAGTTGACGAACTCAACGGTATCCGACGCAAAGAAGTCCACGCTTTCCCGCTCGGCCTGCCACGGTGGGGACGCTATTTCGGTTGCCGTGTACCTGCAAGATGCGCCGTTGTCGTCGAGGAGGCGCAGATCAATACTGATCGACTCGAAGCCAATGACGGCCGGGATCAGCTCCACCTGCGGTTGTGAGGACAGGCAGCCGGGGCCGGTTGAGGTGATGTGAATCTCCCACGTGGGAGGCAGGTTTGCCGGGTCGCCTTCGGTGAACTTGAAGATTGTGGCCGGCGAGGTCTGGACGACATTGACGTTGGTGAAATCGACGAAACCGGGCCCGAAGGCTGGCTGAAAGATCTGCGGGTTGGGCGAGACGACCTGCCAACCGGGCGGGACGGTTTCGGTGACCTCGTAGATGCAGAGGATGATCTGGTCATCGATCGGACGCTCGGTGGGGAAGCCCGACATATCGACTTGCGCCGTGCCGCTGAGATTGGTCGAATCGGTGATCGGAACGGTGACGGTAAAGGGCGCCACATCGCAGTCCGGACTGGAAACGGTGAAGGTCCATTCGTCGCCCGGGACCGGACTGGTGCCTTCTGCGTTCTTGGTGATCGTGAGAACTGGCGGTGGATCGTCCTGCAGGTTGTCCACAACGTAGACGGCCGCATCGCCGAAATCGCTGGCCACAAAGGACTCGGTGGGATTGGTGCTGGTCCACCCGGGTACCGGCGTCTCGGTCACGGTGTAGGTGCAGAACGCTCCGGCCGGATCGAAGATCGGCAGCTGAGTGGCAAGGTCCAGCGGCACTGCGCCAATGGGCGAGAACGTGGGCGCCGAGGGAATCGCAACGACAAGTGGCGCCGCCAGGCAGGGGCTGGTGACGGTGAATTCCCACGTCGGCGGTGCGTCCGCGGCGAAGCCCGAAGAGAACTTCACCAGTTCGATCGATTGGAATGGGAGCGCCTCGTTGAAGAAGAAGACCTCGCCGGGAAGAAGGTCGTCGGGAACAAAGGTGAAGTCCTGGCTTGGTGGATTGGGCGTCCACAGGGCGGTGTCGACCACTTCGGTGAACGTGTAGGAGCACTCGTTGCCAACGGGATCGAACACCGGAAGATCCACATCGGCGGAGTTGTCGGCGAAGGGAATCGTCACCGCAAGGTCGACGCTGAGACATGAACCCGAAACGATGAACTCCCAGTCATCGGTGCTGGGTGGCGGGCCGGGAGCAAACCAGTCTTTGAAGATGGTCACGGTGTCAGTGAGCTGATCGGGCGAGTTGGTCACCAGGAAGAAGGGCAGATCATCGGCGCCGAAGGTGCCGTCTACCGGTTCTCCCGTTGAGCCATTGGCGATGAAGCCAGTCCATCCTGCAACCGGGGTTTCGGCAAGTTGATACTGGCAGATGGTGCCATCGTCGGCGGTGACAACCACGAGCTCGAAGGTGCCGAAGTTTGGCTGGTTGGCCGGGGTGGTGAACATCAGGTTGCTGCATCCGGGCTGCGCGCTGGAAATGGTGAACTCCCAGTCAGTGATGCCATCGACCGCCGGGTCTCCAAGGGTGATCTTGGAGATTTCAACGGGCTCCTCGTCCACAATGTCCCGGGTGTTGGTTACGTCGAGGACCGGAATGTCCTTGGTGGAGAAGGTGATGCCGGCGGGATCGAGGGTGCTGGTCCAACCAGATTCTGGGGTTTCGATCACGGTGTACGTGCACGGCGTGCCGTCGGTCGCCGTGGCGGAAAGTGGTACGAGTTCCGACACTTCTCCGGTTGCGGCCGGGATGGGAACGGTGAGATTGCTGCATCCGGGCTGCGCGCTGGAGATGGTGAACTCCCAGTCAGTTATGCCATCGACCGCCGGGTCGCCAACGGTGACTTTCTCGATTTCAAAGGGAAGGTCGTCGCGGATGTCCTGTGCCGCGGACGGTTGTGCAAACAAGAGCAGCGATGACAGCAGAGACACCGCAGAAAGAGCAGTGAAGAGCAGTGAAGATTTTTTTCATTGTCCGGTACTCCAGTGTCACGATTTTCCAAGTTGTGCTCAGAGAGACAGTAATCGATGACCGAGGTTGGGTCTGGACGTGATTCAACCAACGTTGATTTGGCGTCGCTTCGCTTCGGCCAGAACTTCACCCGGTTGAGTCGGGGAAAACAGCAGAGACCGAAGCGGCTTCATCTCCGCGCCGTTTCCACCGCGCCGAACCGGTATGTCCATCGGGTGTTCGAACCGGACTTCAACCGCCAGCCCGGAGCTCCCAAGCGTGAGGTCATGGGCAATCGAGTCGGCAAATGCCGGGCCAACAACGTCGATATCTTCGCGACGGAGCAAAACGGGGTCGGTCAGGGCCGTGAAGTCATGGAGCACAAAGCCGGCGGGAACGAACACAATCCATCGACGGGCCAAGGTGTGCAGACTTCGGAAACCCAGCGCTGCGACAGCCAGGCCAACCACGGTGAGAATGGCGCCGATGAGCCAACGACCCGTAAAGAGCAGCAGGGGCCCTGCGGTGGCCCCCAGCAGTGTGAGCACCACGGTGAGCTGCAGCGGGCCAACCAGTACTCCGGCCGGCGGCTTGAGTGGGAGGCGGCGTTCGGGCCCGTAGGAAGCGCCATCGACGAATCGGGCCGCTATCTGGGGCAGCATCGTCATGCCGGAGGCGAGCGCGGTGGCGCCCAGACCCAGAACGAGCGCGGCACCGATCTGGCTGGACGTTGATGCCCAGACTGCCGCCGCAAACGCCCCGACCCCCAGCAGCCGAATGCCAGTCAAAGTCAGCGGGTGCGGCACCAGAGTCAAAACCAGACCAACAAACCACAGCACCCACAACGACAGGCTGGTTGCGGTGCGAAATCCGGACTCGGTGTCGTGCAGGGCATCACCAAAAAACGGGGCGCCAAGAATCCCCAGGAGCAGCCACGCCAACCGCAGGCCAATCAGATACTTCTTGTCGAAGAGCCGGGCTACCCGTTGGTCTGTTGTTCCAGCCATCGCAACAGAGTGGCCCACTGGCCATGGTTGAGGCCAATCGGCTGGCGTGCGGATGAACCGAAGGGGTTGGGTCCAATGATCTTTGGGGCGATAGCTTCGCAGCGTGGCTTCGAAATTGACCAATGGCGACTCACCTTCGGCGGCGCAGGTACTCCGGGCCGAGCAGCTGCAGGCCGCCATCGCACATCACAACCAGCTGTACTTCGAACAGGACGCACCGGAGATCCCCGATGCGGACTATGACGCGCTCCTCAAGGAGCTGCAGGACATCGAATCGGCCTACCCGCAACTGGCTTTCCCCGATTCACCTGCCCAGGTCATTGGCGGTTCGGCCACGTTTGCGCCGGTGGAACATCAACAACGAATGATGTCACTCGACAAGGCATTCTCCCTGGAAGAGTTTGATGACTGGGTCGGGCGGTTGGAACGTCGACTTGGCGAAGGGGTCGAGGCCGGCCCGTATGTCTGCGAACTCAAGTTTGACGGACTGGCCATCTCGTGCCGCTACGAGGACGGGGTCCTGGTGCAGGCGGCCACGCGTGGCGACGGCCGAGTGGGTGAGGATGTGACCGCCAATGTGCGCGGCATATCCGAAGTGCCACAGAAGCTGGGCAAAGACGCGCCGGCGGTTCTGGAGGTCCGCGGCGAGATCTACCTGTCGCTGAGCGAGTTTGAGAAACTCAATGCCGCGCGGAGCGTTGCGGGCGAGGCGCTGTACGCCAACCCGAGGAACACCGCCGCTGGGTCACTGCGCCAAAAGGATGCATCGGTCACCGCAAGCCGGAACCTGCAGTGGTTTGCGTACCAGCTGGGCGTTCTGGAGGGCGGACCTGACTTCACGTCGCACCACGACACATTTGACTATCTCCGGTCGTTGGGGTTCCCGGTCAACGACCAGGTGAAGCTGGTCCAGACCCCGGCGCAGGTGCGTGACTACTTCACTGATGCCGAAGCCAGCCGGCACGCCTTCGACTACGAAACCGACGGTGCGGTCGTCAAGCTGGATTCACTCGCCCGCCAACGCGACCTGGGGGTGACGAGCCACCATCCTCGGTGGTCGATTGCGTTCAAGTTTGCGCCCGAAGAGAAGACAACCCTGCTGCGCGACATCATGGTTTCAATTGGCAGCAAGGGGAAAGCGACCCCGTTTGCGGTGCTCGAACCGGTGTTTGTTGGGGGCTCCACAGTGGGCATGGCGACCTTGCACAACGAGGATCAGGTGATCGCCAAAGACGTGCGCCCCGGGGACACCGTGATCGTCCGCAAGGCAGGCGACGTCATCCCCGAAGTGCTCGGACCGGTGCTGACCGAACGTCCCAGCCACGCTGCGGCCTGGGAGTTCCCGGCGGAGTGCCGCTGCGGGCACGCCATTACCCGCGACGAAGGGGAGGCCGCCCACTACTGCCACAACCCGGAGTGTTTCCTGCGCCTCGACGGTTGGATCGAACACTTTGCGGCGCGCAACGGCATGGATATTGAAGGCTTTGGCGAGCAGACCGTGCGGACCTTCACCAAAGAGGGGATCATCAGCAACGTTGCTGACATCTACTCGCTTGACTATGACCGCATTCGCCAGCTTGAGGGCTTTGGCGAGATCTCGGTGCGCAACCTTCAGACCGCCATCGAGGTGTCAAAGCAGCGGTCACTGGCCAACCTGTTGATTGCGCTGAACATCCGCCATGTGGGAAACACCGTGGCAGAACTGGTGGCCGCGGCGTTTGGCCACATGGACGCAATTCTGGCCGCCGACCAGGAGGCATTTGCCGCAGTCGACGGCTGCGGGCCCACCATTGCGAAGAGCCTTCATCACTTCTTCTCGCTCGAAAGCAATCGGGACATCATTGAGCGCTTGCGGGCAGCGGGCGTGAACTTCGAGGGCCCCGAAATGGTCGACGTGCCCCAGACCCTCGACGGGATGTCGGTGGTGATTACCGGGTCGTTGGCGGCCTACGGCCGTGATGAAGCGAAAGTGGCCGTCACATCCCGCGGCGGCAAGTCGCCGGGCAGCGTGTCCAAAAAGACCACCGCAGTCGTGGTGGGCGAGTCGCCGGGGGCATCGAAGCTGAACAAAGCGGAGGAGCTCGGGATCCCAATCCTGGACGAGGCAGGCTTTGTTGCCCTGCTAAACACGGGCGAGTTGCCCACCTGACTCAGTCGGCCCGACATTCTGACCGACTGCTGGTCAGCTGGCAGTGAAGCACCATTGGTAGCTGCTGGCCGCCTGTCGGCCTTGGGACAGGGGCCAATACAGAATCCGAGCGCAGTTGGTTTCGGGCCGAAGCGACTCGATTACCTTGCCTTCGTCAGGTCGGAAGTAGATCTGACCCAACCCGTCGACTCGACGCAGCTCGTCTTCGGGAATGCTCACACCATTGATGCTCAGCTCGGCGGTGTACCCCTCGATCAGGTCCACGCCGACGTCCACTTGAGAGAGGACCTCGTCGCCGTTGGCCGGTACCACCGCTTCGATCACCTGGTTTGGTGAAGCGGGGTCGTCGCCTTTGGGAATGAGAATGGCAATGGCGAGGATGCCGGCGGCGCCAACGACCAACAGCGGGGCCAGCCACTTCTTTACGAACCAATGTTCGAACACGCCCCGATACTACCGGCGCGGGTGGGCTGCGATCCAGCCGAGGACTGCCGCGTCTGCGCCGGACACCAGCGCTAATCTCACCAGTGGTGTCAACACGACTGTCAGATCATGTGGGGCGAGTGCTCGGCGACCGCTATCGGCTGGTTGCTCCAATTGGCGCGGGTGCGTCCGCCATGGTGTTCCTGGCCGAAGATGTGACGCTGAAGCGTCAGGTGGCAGTCAAGCTCCTTCACGAAGGCCTCACCGACGACCAGCGTTTCCTTGAGCGATTTCGGTCCGAAGCCCAGACTGCGGCGTCGCTCAATCACCCCCACGTCATGGCGGTCCACGACTGGGGGTTCGATGGCGTTCCCTACCTGGTCACCGAATATCTGGCGGGCGGCAGTCTCCAAGCCATGTTGGAACAAGGTCACCGACTGACGCCCAGTCAGGCGCTCATGGTGGGTCTGGAAGCCAGCCGGGCCCTGGAGTACACCCATCGCCGAGGCCTGGTGCATCGCGACATCAAGCCGTCCAACCTGCTCTTTGACGAAGACGGTCGGATGCGCATCGCGGACTTCGGCCTCGCTCGCGCCTTGGCGGAGGCATCGGTCACCGAACCGACCGGTGCGGTGCTGGGATCAGTTCGTTATGCGTCACCGGAACAAGCCCGGGGTGAGTCGGTGGGCGAACGCGCCGATCTGTACGCCTTGGGACTGGTGTTGATCGAAGCGGTGACCGGGCGAGTCCCCTTCGCCACCGACACGGCATTGGGAACGCTGATGGCGCGCCTCGATGATGCGGTCGAGGTCCCCGAGGAATTGGCGGGGCTCACCGCACCGGTCGCCCGTCTGGGGAAGGTGTTGCCGCTGGAACGTCCCGACGCTGAACAGTTCTCTGCGATGTTGTTGGAAGCTGCGCCCACGATGACCCGACCTGAACCGTTGCCGCTGGTTGGCGCAACCGCCGGGTTGGTGGCGGATCCGAGCCCAACCGACCTGGGCGGTCCGGCCAAAGCCCCGCCGATGAGCGCAGACGGCCTGATGGATGCCCCGCGCGGGCTCTTTGATCCGCCCGAGGCGCTCGAGGCGCCCGGCACGGTCGGCGCCGGCACCGAAGCTTCCCAGGAACCGATCGGTGATGATGCCGATTCGGCCCGGGTGGTTGCGGCAAGCTCGGCGGCCGCCGACACGACCGTGGGTGAAGCGGTTTCGGACCAGCGGGACTTTGCCCCAACCCAATCCTTCCCGCTGGACCAGGGCTCCGCATCCCCTGATACCGGTCGCCGGCAGCCGCTCGAATTTGCGCCCGAAGATCGGGCGGGCGAAGCGGGTGGCGTTCTCTGGATTCTGGCTGGCCTTGCCATCGTGGTGGCGTTGGCCGGCGGCATGTTTCTGCTCTGGCGGAACTCCGACACACCGTTGAACACCGTGCCCGACGTGGTCGGGGAGCCGTTTGCATCGGTGGAAAACCTGATCGCCGGCAATGACTGGGAGGTTGTCCGCCTTGACGGCCGTCAAACCGATGCCGCGGTTGGCAGCGTCATCCGCCAGAGTCCCGAAGCGGGCCGGACCCTGGCCGGGGGCGGCGAGTTTCGCGTGACCGTCTCGATCGGCAATGAGATGGTGGAGATTCCACCCCAGTTAACGGGAGCGACCGAGGAGGAAGCGGCGTTCCGTCTGGCTGCGGTGGGCCTCGAGGTCGGACAGACCACCGTTGTCGCTGACGAGGACGCTCCGTCAGGCACCGTTATCTCGGTGCTCGAACCACTCTTTGAGGTGCCAATGGGTGACGCCATCAACCTGGAGATCTCTGGCGGGCCGGTGCCACGCACCGTCCCCACCGGGTTGGTGGGGAAGTCGATTGGTGATGTGACGACCCAGCTTGAAGACCTGCGCCTGGTCCCCGAAGTCACCCGGGTGTTCAACGAGGAATCAGAGGTGGACCGGGTCCTCGAAGTATCGATCGAAGGTGGCACCGAGGTACCAGTGGGAACCGTTGTCGCCGTTGTGGTTTCGGACGGACCGGAGCCCATCGAGGTGCCGGACGTGGTCGGTCTGCCGCTGGTTGAGGCCCAAAGCGAGCTCGGCGCCGTTGACCTGTGCCTCGGTGAGACCTTTGGCAGCAGCGAGGAGGACGCCGAAGTCCTGGACCAGTCACCGGTGGCGGGCGCCATCGTGCTGGACAAGACCGAGTGCGTTGACCTGGTGACCAGCATCAGCGATGCGGCCGAATCGGGCTGACTCAGTCGTCGGTGATGGCCATCAGTCGGTCGGCGATTTCCTGGCCCAGGACCATTTCTTCTTCACTCGGCTCCAGGTCCTGGAGGTAGAGCAGACGGGTCACGTCGCCCTCAATCTCCATCTGGCCGGTCATGAACGCCATCATGACCGCTTCGAAATCCTGGGTGACAAAGAGATTGCGAGCGATGCCGTAAGGAATCGTGACCGTGGCTTCGGGATCTTCGAGAAGATTCCAGTCAGGCCGACTGTTTCCCGATGACGTATCGATGTGGCCATACATCACCCCGTCACCAAAGGGCACTTCGGTAACCACCACGTTGACCCGAACCTGTTCATCCGAGGTCTCAAAACGTCCCGAGTACTCGGCGTGGATTTGTTCGGCGGCCGCCACCCAGGCATCGGAGAGAAAGGGAAAGGTTGTCACGGTGTCCTTCGGTGGGCGACTCATCGTGGGGCTGAGCGTAGGGGATCGGTAGCATGCGGCTCCATGCAAGCAGCACAGAAATTCCGCTCATGAGCGACGAACTGACCCGTGACGATGTGACCCATGTGGCTCGATTGGCTCGCCTGAGTCTGACCGAAGCGGAGCTGGACACCTTCACCGCTCAACTGGCCGACATTTTGTCTCACGTCGCTGACTTGCAGAACCTGGATCTGGAAGGGGTGGAACCAATGGTCCACCCCCTTCCGCTGACCAACGTGATGCGGGCCGATGTGGTGACGCCCAGCCTTGACCGCGATGAGGTTCTTTCTCAGGCGCCGCTGGCCGAAGATGGCCGGTTCCGGGTTCCGCCGGTACTGGGTGAAGACCGATGACCGCTCGAACGGCGGTGGCGCTGGCCGCGGAGATTGCATCCGGCAGGCGTTCGGCCCGGGAGGTCGTCAACGAGCACCTGGCTCGCATTGATGATCGCGAAGAGGAACTGCACGCCTTCAACCTCGTTCTGGCGGATTCGGCCCGGAAGCAGGCCGATGCGGTGGACGCGGCAGTTGCGGCCGGGGAAACTCTGGGACCGTTGGCTGGCGTCCCGGTGGCACTCAAAGACAACATGTGTACACGCGGAGTGCCAACCACCTGTTCGTCAAAGATCCTCGACGGCTGGTGCCCGCCGTACGACGCGACCGCAGTCACTCGACTGACCGAGGCCGGCGCCATCGCCATTGGCAAGACCAACATGGACGAGTTCGCCATGGGGTCCTCCACCGAGAACTCGGCCTTCGGCCCGACCCGCAATCCCGTGAATCCCCGCCTGGTGCCCGGTGGTTCCAGTGGCGGTTCGGCGGCCGCGGTGGCCGCCGACTTTGCTCCCATCTCGCTGGGCTCAGACACCGGCGGGTCCATCCGTCAGCCCGCAGCCTTCTGCGGTCTGGTGGGCGTGAAGCCCACCTACGGGGCCGTGTCCCGGTACGGACTCATCGCCTTTGGTTCCTCGCTCGACCAAATTGGCCCCTTTGCGCACTCGGTGGAGGACGCAGCGCTGGTTACTGAGATCATCGGCGGCCACGACCCGCTGGATTCAACGTCCATTGCTCAGCCAGCCATGGACCTCTGTGCTGTTCTGGAGACCGGCGTGGACGGTCTGCGGGTTGGCATCATCACCGACCTCATGGGTGATGAACTCGACGCCGAGGTGGTCGCCGCCACCAACGCTGCCGCTACCGCACTGGAAGCAGCGGGCGCATCCATTGGCCACGTCACGGTGCCGGCGGCCCTCAGCGGCATTGGTGCGTACTACGTGGTTGCACCGGCCGAGGCGTCGTCCAACCTGGCCCGCTACGACGGGGTGCGATATGGCCTGCGAGTAGATGCGGCCAACACCGGAACCATGAATGAGCTCACCCGTAGCGCCGGATTCGGCGACGAAGTGAAACGTCGAATCATGTTGGGCACCTACGCCCTGAGTGCCGGCTACTACGACGCGTACTACGGCACCGCCCAGAAGGTCCGCACCCTGATTGCCCGGGAATTTGCGGCCGCCTATGAGAACTTCGACGTGTTGCTCTGTCCAACCACACCCACAACCGCCTTTGAGTTTGGCGCCAAGGCCGACCCGATGTCCATGTACATGAATGACCTCTGCACCATCCCGTCCAATCTGGCTGGCCATCCGGCCATCTCGGTTCCCTTCGGCGTCGACGGTGACCAGCGGCCGATTGGCGTGCAGGTCCTGGCCCCCGCCATGGGCGAACCGGTGATGTTCCAGGTCGCCGCGGAGCTTGAAAGGAACCAACCCGCATGAGTCCTGCTCCAACTGAAACGTCCTCCACTGACATGTCCTCCACCGGCACGTCCTCCACCGACACGGACGTGCTTCCCGATGGTTGGGAGATGGTCATTGGTCTTGAAGTCCACGTTGAGCTGCACACGAACACCAAGTTGTTCTGCGGGTGCGCCAACAGCTTCGGCGATGAACCCAACACCAACGTCTGTGCCACGTGTCTGGGCCTACCCGGTTCCTTGCCGGTGATCAACGCAACCGCCGTTGATTACGCCATGCAGCTGGGCCGGGCGCTGAACTGCACCGTCAACTCCTCGATCTTCGCTCGGAAGAACTACTTCTATCCGGACATGCCCAAGGATTATCAGGTCAGTCAGTACGACCAGCCGACCAACAGTGAGGGATACATCACGCTGCCCAGCGGGGTTGTGATCGGCGTCGAGCGGGCCCACATCGAAGAGGACACCGGCAAGTCCACCCACATTGGGGGCGGGGGGCGCATCAGCGATGCCACCTACACGCTGGTGGACTACAACCGCGCCGGTGTGCCGCTGGTTGAAGTCGTCAGCCACCCCGTCATGCACAACCCCGAAGATGCGAAGACCTACGTCACCGAGCTGCGAGACATCCTCCTGGCCACCGGGGTATCCGACGCCAAGATGGAAGAAGGCTCCATGCGCGTGGACGCCAACGTATCGGTGCGACCCTCTGGCGCCGAAGAACTTCGCACCCGCTGCGAGATCAAGAACATCAACTCCATTCGTTCGCTGGGCCGGGCCATCGAGTACGAAGCCAAGCGGCACGTTGATCTCTATGAGAACCGCGAGGCACCGCGCCAGGAAACCCGGCACTGGGATGAGGCTGCGGGCCGGAGCCGTCCGGGTCGATCCAAAGAAGACGCCGACGACTACCGCTACTTCGCCGAGCCGGACCTGGTGCCGCTGGCCCCCGATGCCCAAACCATCTTGGCCATCGATGCCAACATGGCGGTCCTGCCGTCGCAGCGACGGCAGGCGCTGGCAACGGCGGCGGGGGTTCCCGAAGCGGACACCGCGTTGGTCATCGAACGGGGCATGGACGCACTGGCGCTCGACGCCATCGCCGCAGGCGCCGACGCCCCAACAGTGATCAAACACATCGAAAATAACCTGGCCGACGGTCCGGGCCACTTGAGCGCTGCGGCGTTCGCCGAGCTCGTCACCATGGAGACCGGGGGCGAGCTCAGTTCAACCCAGGTCAAAGACGTCCTGGCGGAGCTGGTCTCCTCCGGGGGTTCTCCCGCGGCGGTGGCCGCCGCCAAAGGTTTCGAAGCCATGGATTCCAGCGAACTGGAGACCCTGCTGGACGGCCTGATTGCGGACAGTCCTGACGAGTGGGCCCGATTCGTGCAAGGTGACAAGAAGGTCCAGGGATTTTTCGTTGGTCAGATCATGAAGGCCACCAAAGGTCAGGCTGACGGCAAGATCGTCAACCAGCTGATGCAGTCCCGTGCCCAGCAATAGACCAGCCATCTGAACGATCTGGGGGTAATCCCCGATACCAACCCGCACATCATTTCTGTCACACTCAGCGTCGGTCACATTCAACAATGGCTGAACGCAGGACAAACGAGGATTTGATGACAGGTACAGCGGTAATGGAAGTTCGGGGACTCCGAAAGGAGTTTCGCGGCCGCAAGGGAACCGAGATTGTCGCCGTCGACAATCTTGACATTGCGATTCCTGGCGGTGGGGTCTACGGCTTCCTGGGGCCGAATGGTTCCGGCAAGACCACAACCATCCGCTGCCTGTTGGGTCTGATCCGTCCGACCTCGGGGAGTGTGAAGATCCTGGGTGCTGACACCACCACGTCGCTGCATCAGGTCATTGATCGCATTGGGGCGCTGGTGGAGACACCAAAGTTCTTCCCAAACTTCAGCGGTCGTAAGAATTTGCGGATGTTTGCCCGGGTGGCCGGGGTTGGCAAAGATGCGGTCGACCGGTCACTGGAGACAGTTGGTCTGGCCGATCGGGGCCACGACTCTTTCGACTCCTACTCACTGGGTATGAAGCAGCGCCTGGCTGTGGCCGGAACCCTGCTCAAAGATCCGGAGCTGATCATCCTGGACGAACCGGCGAACGGGCTTGACCCGGCCGGCATCGTTGACATCCGTCGTTTGATCCGTTCACTGGGGGAACAGGGCAAGACCATTTTCGTTTCCAGCCACCAGCTGGCCGAAGTTCAACAGACCTGCGATGACGTGATGATCATTTCAAAGGGCCGCCTTGTCCGAAGCGGTTCGGTCAATGATCTGGTGGCGGTCGGCTCGGCGGCAATATTGGTCGAGATCGACAACGCGGCGCAGGCCCGCGAGATTCTGGAGGCGGCGGGCTATGTGGTGCAGCCCGGAGCCGATGACCGTTCGCTTTCGGTCGAAACCATTCCTGAGAACGCCCAGCACATCAATCATGTGCTGGCGTACAACAACATGTTCCTGTCCGGGTTGCGTCATCGCGAGGCGTCGCTTGAGTCCATCTTTCTGGAGCTGACCGGTGGGGAGGGCGAGCTGTGAGACTTTTTCAAACCGAAATGATTCGATTCTGGAGCCGGCGCATCACCTGGGTCACACTCGCGGCGGCAGCGATTGTGATGCTGTTGTCGGTGGCCTACGCCTTCACCAAGTCCAGCGCCGAAGGGCCGCCGGCGGACGCCGTGTCGTTTGATGCGCAGTGTGTCGACCAGATGTTGGGGGACTATCGCAACAACGAAGATGTCTTCTTCGGGCCGGACGGCCCCGAGTTTGAGAACGAGGCCGACTTCGTCCGCTTCGCTCAGGACGAAATGTGCAGCAATCGTTGGGAGGACAACGACGATCGCTTCCATGCGGTGTCGCTGCTGGGTTCGGAGACCGATGACTGGAGCGAGAACCGCCGTCCATACGGTTTCAACACGACAACGACCGCGTCGGACGGAACCAAAGTTCGGGAAGCCAACGGTCCGCTCGAAGGGCTCATTCCCGGGATCGCCATTGCGTTCCTCATCATCTCGGTGGTCCTTGGTTCTTCTTTCATGGGCGCCGAATACAAGTCGGGAACCGTGGAAAACCTGCTGTTGTGGGAACCCCGGCGAATCCGAGTGCTGCTCACCAAGTACGCGGCCGGGTTCGTCTCCTCGTTCCTCGCCACCGTGTTGGCCATGGGCTTCCTCAGCGGCCTCCTGCTCCTGCTGGCGACCTTTCGGGGCACCTTTGAGGGCGTGGACGGCCGATTCTGGATCGATCTGGTTTCGGTCATTGCCCGAGCCGGTCTGGTGGGCGGTGCCTTCTTTGTGCTGGCTATGGCGATTGCCACGATCTCCAGGAACACCACGGCGGCGGTGGGGGCAATCCTCGGCTGGTTCGTGTTGACCAACGTCTTCATCGAACTGTTCTTCAAGCCGGTCCGACAGTATGAACTGTTCATCAACGCGGTGGCCTTCATTGGTGAGGCGGAGACGCCCAAGATCATCAAAGGCGGCGAGGCACCGAACCATTTCGACATATGGGCCTATTCCCACAGCTACCTGACCGCTGGGCTGTTGGTGGCGATCTGGGCGGGGGTGATCGCATCGATTGCGCTGGTGTTGTTCAGTCGCCGGGACCTGACCTGACCCTGAGTTGAGGTCCGGGAGGCTACGTTGCCCGAGTGCATATCGATGGCGGGGTAGCGCCGACCCCAGACCCCCAAACTCCGGATCTCCAAACTCCGGATCCCCAGACTCCTGACCCCCAAACTCCTGACCCGCTGTGGTTCATGGTCGGCGGGCACCTGATGTTGATCTCGGGGATCATTGCGATCTTCACGCTGTTGGCCGAGTTGCAGGATCGGGCTCGGGTGGCGGATTGGCAGTTGGGCTTCATTGCCTTTGTCTCGTTTGTCACCGCGGTGATCGCGCAGTTTGGCCTGGCCCGATTTGCCGATGTTGGATACAGCCGCATCATGATGATCGTCGGAGTGCTGTTGGTGGCGGTCGGCCTGGTGTGGTTTGCGTTTGCGGACACCCTCTGGCAGCTGATTGCGGCCCGGGCAATCAGCGGCTTTGGCATTGGTACCTGGGAGCCAGCCGCCAAGGGCGAGATTCTGTCGCAGAAACGCGAGGATGTGGGACGCCGACTTGGCCTCTTTGCCAGCGCCACCACCGCCGGCATCGTGGTGGGACCGTTGATTGCCGCTGCGGTGTTTGAGATCACGGGCTCGCTCGCGGCGCCGTTCCTGGCGTTCGCCGTCCTGTGCCTGACGATGATTCCGGTGTTGCTGCGGATGCCGCTGGCCAACCGGGTTTCGGACGATCGCGAGCGCCCCCGGATGTTTGCCTTGTTGCGGCGTCGGAACGTGCTTCGGTCCGCAGCGTTGGCCGCGGCGGTGATTCTCCCGGTTGGCATGTACGAGGTGGTGTGGTCTCCGTTGATGAAGGATCTGGGGGCGTCCACGTGGTTGATTGGGGTGTCGTTGGCGGCGTATGGCATCCCGTTTCTGGTGGTGGCGCCGTTTGGCGGGGCGATCGGCGATCGGTTTGGTGCCACGACGGTTGCGTTCCGCTCCGCGGCGGGGATGGTTGTGGTGGTTGCGGTTATGGGTTTCATGAAGACCCCGCTGATGCTCATGATCGTTGGCGTGGGGGAGGCGATCTTCAATGCGATTGCCCAACCCAATGCGCATGCGGCAATGTCCCAAGCCACATCCCCCGAAGAACAAGCCAGCGGCCAGGGTTTGGCGTCGGGGGCCGGACAGATCACGGCTGGGGCAATGACGATGCTGGCGGCCGCCCTCTATGACCAGGGCGGCCAGACGGTGGTATTTGTGTCCACGGCGGCCTTGACCGCACTGGTACTGGGGCTTGCATGGATGATCGCCCCGGTCAGTGAAGCTGCTCTGACCGATTGACCGCTGGCCAAGGCTCAGAGGTGTGTGCGACGCTTTCGAACCCCCGGCGGCTCCCAGGTCACGAAGGTGTCCGCCACCCGGTCCATGGGTGACTGACGCCCGTCCTTGTCTGCCAGGATGACCATCAGATAGGCGATCGCCACCAGTAGCGGCACCCACCCGAACAACAGCGCGGTAAGGCACCACACAAAGAATTGATCGGCGGACCGGATGGCGGAGGTCCGTGCATCGGGGGCCTCGCCGGTCTCTGCGCTGCGAACCCGCAGGTTCAGTATGTGTTTGCCGGGGGTGGCCGAACTTCTGGCCAGCCATCCAAACTCCCAGAGCCAGACCACCGCAGCGGCGGACACGAGCCCGGGCCCTCCGTCATTGCCGAAGCCAAAGATCACGCTGACAACGAGCCCAACGATGATGTTGTCGATCCAGCGGGCGATGGCCCGCTTTCGGATCGGGGCCAGCCGACCTCGGGGAACCGCCGCCGCCGCCAGCGGCTCGAGTGGTGACCTGGGTTCCTGCGGGTCAACGGGCGCGGGTGGGTGGGCGCCGATGATCGGGAACTCCTCTTTGGCCGCCTCCGGCGTCAACGTTGGATGGGAGCTCTCCAACGCCTCACGCAGGCGGCGATAGATCCGCGGCGAGTGATCTGTTTCGATCTGAACGATCGACCCGTATTGGGCCGAGGTCACCGACAGAACAAAGGGCGGTATTCGCTCCTCCTGGCCAGCGGGCCAGAGCTCCAACCGATGTTGTTGGTCGACGGCGTCCACGTGGTGGGTGGTCCACCCTCGACGTTTCAACGCCCGGACCAGGTAGTCCACGGTTTGGGCGGGAGGTTCCGGAAATTCGAGCGCAAAGGCCGCCATGCGGTGGGTTATGCCGGTGGCGGGACGGGAGCAAACGATGCGAGCGCGCTGACCACTGCATCACCCCGAACTGCATCATGGTTGCGGCGGGGCTCGTCACATTCGGACGGGAGTCCGTCGACGAAGGTGATTTTGCGATCACCGGCGGCCGGGATGCGCGGTCCGGGCAGAATCACGCCGGTGATGTTGCACGGGTCAACGGCCCGCACGGTGACCCGGGTTCCGGTGCGTGGTTCTTTGCGCACACCGTTGAGCATCTTGACCGCTTCGGGCATGGCGTACTGCTCACCGGAGAACCCGGTGACAAAGCGGCCGCCCCGAACCAGTCCGCGGGCCTCCAGTCGGCGCAGGGCCCACAGGATCTCACGCCACGGGATGGAGAGGCCTTCGGTGGCCACCAGGTCATAGAAGACCACACCCCACCGGGCCAGCAACTGCTCGGCCACCGCTTCGGCCAGTTCGTCGGGTTCGTCGATCTGGGCGGGTGGCGGGAGGAGCGACCATCGTCCTTCGGCTCGCTGATGGCCCGCGGCGCCCCGCCGCAAGCCGCCTCGACGACGCAGCTGTCGTTTGTGCTGGGCCTTCGTTCGGGCGTTCAACAAGGTGCGGATGGCGCTGAAACTGTCGGCGGTGACCAAACTGCGAGACACCGCTTCCCACAAGCCGGTTTCCACGTCGGATGCCAGGCGACCGGTGGTGTCCGCCAGTTCGGTATGGAACAGTGCGCCTCGGGACTTCAGGGCTTCGTGCACTTCGGCGGCGGCGCCCGCGGCCGGAACGCGGGGCACCGTTGTCCCGCGGGCAGCGGCCATGAGCCAGCCCATGTCGCTCCGAGTCGCCAGACTGATGGGGGTGGCCCGCGATGGGGCAGCCGCCCGCGACGCCTGCTCAGCACCCGCATCATCGGCGTTTGGACCTTCGCCGTCCGCTTCGCCGTCCGCGCTCTGGTCGGCGTTGCGGACCGACAGCCGGCCCCAGACGACCTCGCCGCCCAGGCACAGTTCGTCCAGCATCTCCGGTCGGTAATCGGTGACCCGGTCGGCCAGGATCGCCTCCCAACCACCGGCGGCAACCTCGTACCCCTGCAGCTGCTCGATGACCGCGCGAACCCCGGGCTTGCCCCGACGGTGGGTATCAGCGGTCAGATGGTGCCAGCGCATCAGGAACCGACTGAAATCCTGGGCGGTGACGGGCTCGATCTCTCGGCGGCGACGCTTCTGCGAGTACACATGGATCCGCGTCAACATGCGTCGGCTGCACCATTGCGTGTCGGCCACGGCTTCCCAGCGGCCCTGCAGCGCAAACCCCTCGGCCTCCAGCGCCGCCACAGCGATGTGGACCTTGGTGGAAGGCAGACCACAGAAGCGGGCCAGCTGCCCCACGGTCACCGGTCCGGTCACGTCCAGGTGGCCACGTACCGAGCGGATGCGGGCGGTCTCAGCTTCGGTGGTGTCGGCCAACAACTCGGCGGCCAGATGTGCGTTTTCACTGGTGGCCCAGAGGATCTGCCCGTCCTCGCCCCGGACTTCACTGGCCCGGTTCTTCTCCACCAATTGCCCAAACAATGGCTGCCATTGGTCCTGGGCGGGGGTACGGATCAGGTCGGCCAGCAGGTCGTGCAGCTCGTCCGCGGTGCGGACATCAGGCGCGGCTTCAGCCCGCACCCGATCAATGGCGGTATCGGCCACCGAACCAATCTGGGTCAGGTCAACGGCCAATCCGCGCCGCAGCGGCACGGTGCGCGACCGGCGATCGATGGCCTCCGCATCATCAAGGAAGGTGAACGGTTTCCCCACCAACAGCTCATGACTCAACGGTGACGGCTCCACGCTGTCTGACACGACCACTTCCATGTCGCCGGACTCGATCCGCTCGACCAGGGCGACCAGGCCGTCGACGTCCATGGCCTCGTTCATGGTGTCGTGCATGGTCTGGCGCACCAGAATGTGGTCGGGCAGCTCGATGGGGCCGGACACATTTTCCTGACAGCCGGCGGCCACCGGGAAGACGGCGGCCATGACGTCGTCGGCCTCCATCCGCTGAATGGGCGGCGGGTTCTTTCGGCCGCCCCGGAAGCGCAACACCGTGAGTGACCGGTTGAGGTTCCAGCGCCACCGGCTCAGGAACATGGGCGATGGCGGAACCAGCACCGCCTGCACCAAGGTCTGCGGAACCGCTTCGGACTTCAGGTACTTCTGAACATCGGTCAACGGGAAGCTGTGCTGCGGTCCCAACGAGAGGACCACCGCATCATCATTGGCCGCGGCTTGCAGCTCGAAATCGAAGTTCACACAGAATTTCTTGCGCAGCGCAAGCCCGAAGCCCCGATTGATGCGTCCGCCGTGTGGTGAGTGCACCACCAGCTGCATGCCGCCGGTCTCGTCGAAGAATCGCTCGATGACCAACCGGTCGGTGGTGGGCAGCGAACCGAGAATCGCCAGAGACGCCGCCAGATACGAGATGATCATGTCCGCCGGAACGTCGTGGATGCCGCAGTGTTGTTTCACCCAGGCCCGGGCTCCGTCGGCATCGTTGTTCTTGAGCCGCTGCTCAACTCCCAGCCGCAGCGCCGAGATCTCTTGGGACAGCTCCTGGGTCCTGGCTGGTGCTTCGCCCAGCCAGAACGGAACCGTGGGCGACCGGCCACCGGCGTCAGTTACCCGAACAATGCCCGGCTCAATGCGGCGAATCCGCCAGGAATGGGTGCCGAGCAGGAAAATGTCACCGGGCGTCGAATCGGTGGCCCAGTCTTCGTTGACGCTGCCCACGTAGGTGTCATCAGGGTCGGCGATCACCCGGTAGTCGGCAATCTCAGGGATGGCGCCGCCTGAGGTCAACGCCGCCAGGCGAGCGCCGCGACGGCCTTCGATCTCATCGTTGACGGTGTCGTGGTGGACGTAGCGGGCTTTGGGGCCGCGACCAGTCATCACGCCGGTACTGGCGAAGGCGAGCGTCTCGTCAAAGTCGCTGCGGGTCAGCGTTTCATAGGATCCGGACTGCTTGAACAGGGCGTACAGATCGGTGGCGGTCCATCGCTCGGCGGCAGTTTCGGCCACGATCTGTTGGGCGAGAATGTCCAGCGGTGCCACCGGCGGATGCACCGCGTCCAGCCGCCCGGCCCGCACCCCGGCCATCAACGCTGCGCACTCGACCAGCTCGTCCCGGGTGGTGGGGAACAGCCGCCCTTTGGGGGTGCCGTGGCGGCTGTGACCCGAACGGCCGACCCGCTGGAGGAACGTGGCCAGACTGCGGGGGGAGCCGATCTGGCAGACCAGCTCCACCGGTCCGACGTCGATGCCGAGTTCAAGCGACGCGGTGGCGACCAGCACCCGAAGGTCGCCGGCGCGCAACCGTCGCTCAATGCGATAGCGGCGATCTTTTGACAGCGAACCATGATGGGCGGCCACCTGATCGTCATCCAGCCGCTCAGCCAGTTGGTGCGCCACCCGCTCCGCCATGCGGCGGGCATTGACAAACACGAGTGTGGTGTGGTGCTCACCAACCAGTTCCGCAATGCGGTCCAGCATCTCGCTGGTCTGTTCGGCCGGGGCCAGAGCTTCGAGCTCACTGGCCGGTATCTCCAATGCCAGGTCCAGGTCCCGTTGGTGTCCCGAATCCACAATGGTGCACTGCGCGGGCTTGTCATCCGGGCCGGTGCCGGTGAGCAGGCGGGAAATGACCGAGATGGGACGTTGGGTGGCTGAGAGTCCAATCCGCACCGGTGGCGTCTCACAGACGTGGGCCAGCCGTTCCAACGACAGCGACAGGTGCGACCCCCGCTTGTCCCGGGCCACTGCGTGGATCTCGTCGACGATCACCGTGCTCACGGTGCGCAGGACTTCACGGCTCTTTCCCGCGGTGAGCAGCAGGTACAGCGATTCCGGGGTGGTGACGATCATTTGGGGAGGACGGCGGATCATGGACGCCCGAGCGGAGCTGGTGGTGTCGCCGGACCGCACACCGACCCGAAGCTCGGGGGCATCATGGCCCATGGCCCGGGCCAGTTCGGCAATCTCGGTGAGTGGGCCTTCGAGGTTCTCGAAGATGTCCACGGCCAGCGCCTTCAACGGCGATATGTAGAGGACATGGGTGGTGTTGGGCAGCAGCTGATTGGCGGCGTGGCGTTTATACAGCTGATCGATGGCGACCAGGAAGGCCGACAACGTCTTGCCCGAACCGGTGGGTGCCGCCACGAGGGTGTTCTCCCCCCGGGCGATGGCGGGCCAGGCGTCGACCTGAGGTGGGGTGGGTCCGAGCGGGAACGTTCGGGTGAACCACTCCCGGACGGCGGGATGGAACGTGGCCATGCAGGGGTGGCTGAAGAGGTCGATCTGATCTGGGGTTGGTGACGTGAGCTCGCAGGAATGGCCGGTGTTGGTGCTGGAATGACGGCTGGAGTTGGTGATCGGATCGAGGATTGCCATGCAGGATCAACCTAGCCAGCGGTGGTGACAGTTTCGGTACGGGGAGGCGCGATTTTGCCACCAGACCGTTTCGGCCCAGGTCGAAGTGCATTTTTGGCGCAGAAGCGCGAAGCTGTCGGGATGCGCGCGGCAGTAGGGGCCTTTTTGGCCTTCACTTTGGTAATCCTGACCACGGTGTCGGCGCGCGCCCTCAACAGTGCTCAGCCGATTACCTCCGATGTGGAGCTCTTTGAGGTCCTCGACAGCGCGGGGCTGGTGGACGCGTGGAACGAGGCGTCGCTGACCCGTCCCGAGTTCAACTTCGTGCCGGTCCAGAGCGATGCCTATGACCTGGAACGGGAGACGTTGATTGAGCTGATTCGGCTGCAGCAGGGAACCGAAGCCGACTGGGCGGCGGTTGCGGCCCGGCAACAGCGAGCGCTGCAGGAGCAGGATCAGCTCCAAATGGCGAACGACGAGAACGACCTGCTGTTGCGCGAGATTGCAAAACGCACGGCGGCGATCGAAGCCGAACTGGACCGCTTGCGCCTGGAGATTCCAGAGATTGAGGGCACGCTCATCGAGATCGCCGTCGCCCGATACATGGGCGGCCGTCTCAATACCGGCCTGCAGACGCTCCAAGGCGTGTCCGAACCGGTCAAGGACGAGGCCACGGCGGCGGCGGTGCTCTTTGCCACCGAGGATGCCTATATCACGCTGCGCCGAAGCACCTACGACCGTATTGCGACATTGGAACGCGAGCTGGAGGTCTTTGCCCTGGAGCGAGCGACCGCGCTTGACCGCGTCGCCGGTATCAATCAGCAACAGATCGTCGCGCAACAGCAGTTCACCGCGGTCGATGCTCGAATGGCCGGCCTGGCGATCAACGGCGAGACGATTCTGGAGCAGTTGGAGGTCCTCATTCCCCAAGTCCATCAAGCCCGGGCCCAGGCGATGGTGCCGGACGGTGATGGGATGTCGCTGCTGGCGCTGGATGCCTACATTGCCGGTGCGGAATCGATGACTGATCTGGCCGCTGAGTGTGTGATTTCGTGGGAGATCCTGGCCGCAATCGGTGAGATTGAATCCAAGCATGGGACGTTGGGGAATCGCTGGATCGCCCCCAACGGCAACCTCTCTTCGGGGTTGCTGGGACCGCTGCTTGATGGGTCCGCATTCGCACTCGTGAAGGACTCGGACAATGGCTCCTATGACGGCTCCCATGAGTTTGACCGGGCGCTGGGGCCGATGCAGTTCCTGCCATCGACCTGGCTTCGTCACGGGGTTGATGGCAATGCCGACGGGTTCAACGATCCGCAGAACATCTATGACGCCGCTGCGGGTGCGGCCAACTATTTGTGTGAGCTGGGCAAAGAGCGCAAGACGGCGAACATCGAGGTCCGGTTGCGGGGTTACAACGACTCGACGTCCTACATCATCAAGGTCATGGACACCGCAGACCGGTACCGAAACCAGGGTTTGCCTGGCGCTCCGGTGATTGAGATACCCGCCGATTAGGCGCAGTCCTACTCCGACGAGAGCTCAGGTACGGGTGGCGGGTTGGACCGGGAAGACGAAGATGTCTTCGGCGCCGGTCAACGAGAATCGGCGCTGCACAAACTGAAGGAATGCCACGGCGGCATCAAAGTGGTCGGCCAGGTCGTTCAACAGGCCGGCCAAGGTCGGGTCCTTGATGCCACCGGCTGCCATGCGGTACCAGATTGGTCCCAACTCAGAGAGCATGTCGGCTTCGGACCAGGACCGCAACAGTTCGTCCAGTTCGTCCCGGAACACATCGGAACGAAACGACTCCGGCAACGTGCCCGGGACCGCGACGATCGCGGACGCCGGTACTGACGCATGCCCGACGGCGGCGGTCCGAGTGCCAATCCGGAACAGCGCCAGATCGCCAAGGCGACGAAGAATGCCCGGAGCGAGTTCACGGTCCGACTGCAGCACCTCGACCAGATGACTGATCTGTCGCTCGTCGGTGCGTCCCGCCCTTTGCGGTCGCGGCGTCCCATCGGTGCCGGTCAGGTTGGTCAACATCGACGAGGCCCGCACCGTGGACCATGAGTCCAGCAACTCGATGAACAGGCCGGTCAAGTGGCGGCGATTCGCGATCTCAAACTCCGGCCGGTCCACCTCCAACCTTCGGAACGGTTGATCACCAATGCGCTCCGCCCGAAGACTGTCTGCGGTCAGTTCGTGCATGCTCCGTTGCACGGCTGCGGCGAAGCGAAGAGTGAGCGACGGCTCAACCTGCAATCCGTCGGCGGGCACGACTGGTCCGCTGTCCCACTTCACGGTCGGCCACGTGGGAAACAACAGATGGGCGGTTGACATCCGGGCCAGCACACCCGCCAGCCGTTCAGGGTCGCTGCGCAGTGTTGCGTGGTCGGTGGGGTCAGAAGCGTCGCCCGAACCCCGAGTTGGTGCCTTCGCCAGAATGTGAAAATCCAGGTCGCTGAGCAGCTCGGTCCACCGGTGCGCGGCGCGTTCACTCATGTCATACATATGAGGAAAAGACTACGGATGCAGCGGATTGGGGGAAAGGGGCCATTCGGCCCTTCGCCGCCACCACTCGGCTCCCGCCAGCCAGTACCGTCGATCCTCAGATGACTCCTCGGGCCGCTTCGGATTTTGGCAGATTTCTCTCTCTTTTTTGCATGCTGATGCTGATGCTGGTGGCGGTGTCATGCAGCAGCTCTGACGATGGCGCAAATGCTGACCGCTCAACCCCAGACAGTGACACCCCCCGTGACGCCAACGATGAAGCTCAAGATGTGGGTGCCGTCGTGTCCACCGTGGTGGCGGTGACCGAGGTGGACGTCCCGGAGCTCGGAGCGGTGCTGGAACAGCGCAAGATTCCTGCTGGCAATGCCATCAGCGATCACGAGGGCAACCAACTGACCATTCACCAATGGTCGCCCTGGCCCGAGACGCTGAACGCACTGGATCCGTTTGCCAATCCCGACATCGCGTTGTTTGGCGATCTGGCGTTTTCGCAACCCAACGCATCTCTGGTCGCCCTGGATGTGGAGGTCTGTGCATCGGACGATCAGCCCGACGACCAGGAACTCTTCCGCTCGCGTTTCCAGGCGCTCAGCGCCGACGCCGCCACCGCAAGTCTGAGCCAATCCGTTGCTGACCCTCGCGCCGGCATGGTGTTTCAGCAGGTCGTATCTCCGCAGTTTGTCTGGCCGAACGCGGGCGAATGTGCCCGAGGTTGGCAGGCAATCGTCTGGGGCGGCGAGGCGCCACCGGACGTCATCCGCTACACCGGGGTTTCAACCGATGCCGCCAACTTCGGTGGCCGCCACCTCTATGACTGGGAGGCCGGCTCAGCGGTGGACACCATCGATCCCGAGGGCGTTGCGGTCCCACCCGGTGTCGTTGCGACCTTCGGTTCCGGCTCGCTGAATGGGTGGGCCGTCAACTACCTGGGCTGGGCCCGAGTTCCAGATACCGAAGATGGGGTGGCGGCCAACGGTGTCCCTTACACCCAGACCTTTGCCGGTACCGAACTGGTCGCCGTCAAAGCCGAGATCTGTGCCGGAGAACGGTCGGTCATTCCGAGCATTGGTCTTCAGATCGACGGGTGGAATCTTGTGCAGCCGTTCCGCCGCGGGGCCCCATGGGGCCCGGGCTTTGCTGAATTGGCGATGCCGACCACTGGCGAGTGCGCCGAAGGTTGGGTGCCGTTTGCCATCCCGGTCGGTTCAACCCCCACCGGGTTCTTTGTCACCGACTCCTTCGATCCGGTATCGCCCTGGTTTGAGTGGCGGCTCAGCGAGGTGGAGGCGCCCCAACCGGTGCTCGAAGGTTTCCCGGGACCGCAGCAGCTGAGCGACGTGAGGTTGGTGTGCGGGGTCGAAGCCAACATGCAGCTCGACCTGGGCGACACGACCGCGTTCATGACCGACGGCGAGTTTGATGTGCAGTCCGCAGTTGGCGTGCGGTCCGGGGTCTCGCAGGCGACGCTCTACTTCTCCACTGAGGTGCTGACGCCCAGCGACCTTCCCACGCCGGAGTCGACCGAAACCGAGGTGGTGGCCGTCGAGCTGTTCATGGCCGACGGCAGTGAGGTCATTCCCGGACTGTTCAGTGCCGATCTGACCGAGAACCAGTTTGGCGAAGCCCGCATTCTCCGCGGTGACGGCGGCACCTTGTTCTTCTCCGGCACCGAAGTGGCCATCACCGCGGTCACCGACGACATCATTTGCGGTGAGATCTTCGCGGGCGAAGAGGTCCCTCAGTTGGCCGGGCCGTTCGGCGCGGTCTTCTGGGAGCCGCCGGGCGGATGAGTGCTCGGGTGCCGGCCACGATTTCGGCGGTGTTCGTGCTGGCCACGGTCGTGTTGCTGGCGGTCACTTCGGGCGGGGGCGAAGGTAACGAGGGTGCGTCGGTTCCGGCCGCAGTTGAGGTCGCGGCGAGCGGGGCGGTGACGGGGTTGGCGACCACCACGGCAGTCCCGTCTCCCACGCCTATCCCAAGCCCCACGCCCATTCCGTATGACGGGTGGGCGGATCCTGCCCAGGAGGGTCAGCCATACCCGGGAGTGGTGCGCGGCCTGTTGACCTTTCGGGGGAACCCGACCCGAACCTTCTATGGCGCAGGTCCAGTCCCACTGAACCCAAGCGCTCGGTGGATCTTCGGCGGCGACAAGGAACTCTGCAGCGACACCACCGTGGGCAACACCACCTCCGAGTGGTGCGGAACCGGGTGGACGGGCCAGCCCGCGGTTTTTGAGCGCGATGGGCGGGAGTGGGTGGTGTTCGGTTCGTACGCGCCAGCCGTTCACTTTCTGGACAGCGAAACGGGGGAGCGGATCATTCCGGACTTCCCGGTTGGTGATCTGATCAAGGGCTCGGTCACCATCGATGCTGACGGCTATCCGCTGGTCTATGTGGGGTCCCGCGATGACAAGTTTCGGGTCATCTCCTTCGAAGCCGATGTCCCGCAGGAGCTGTGGTCGTTGCATGCAGACGACGTGGAACCGGTCCTGTGGAATGACGACTGGGACAGCACGGCATTGATGCTCGATGACCATCTGTTCATTGGTGGGGAGAACAGTCAGTGGTTTGCGGTGAAGTTGAACCGAACGTGGGCGCAACCCAATGGGGCCGGCGGTGGGACCGGCGTGCAGGTCAACCCCGAGATTGTGTTCAATGCGCCCGGGTGGGACGACCAACTCCTGGAGGATCTGGGCGACGAGAACGTGTCGATCGAAACGTCCATGACCGTCAGTGGCGACCTGCTCTGGTTTGCCAACTCCGGCGGTCTGGTGCAGGCGTGGGACATTGCGCCGCTCCGTACCGGGGTTGGGATTCCCGAACGGGTCTTTCGGTTCTGGACCGGCGATGACACCGATGCGTCGGTGGTGCTTGATGCGGACGGTTTTGCCTATGTGGGAGCCGAACTTGAGCGGGCGTATTCCCATGGCGTGGAGCTGGGCCAGATCATGAAGTTGGACCCGCGCCAACCGGATGACCCGGTGGTGTGGTCGCGTGATATTCATGTGCCCGGGGTGGTGCCCGAAGGGGTGTGGGGAACGCCGGCCTTGCACCGGGACCTGCTCTATGTGCCAACCAATGAAGGTTGGCTCTACGCGCTGGAACGCGAGACGGGGCGGACTCGCTGGCGCAAGAAGCTGCAAGGTCCGGTGTGGTCCTCGCCGGTGGTGGTGGACGATGTGTTGATCCAGGCCGATTGCGCCGGAGTCATTCGGGCGTGGGACGTGAGCGACACCCTGGTGGAGCCCGCAGCGGAATTATGGAGTGTTCAACTGCCGTGGTGCATTGAATCCACGCCCGCGGTCTGGAACGGCGGCGTCTATGTGGGCCATCGCCGCGGCGAAGTTTGGGCGCTGGCCGACAGCTGATGGTGGGGTGACCAGCCGTGGTCGTCACCTGGCCATGGCGAGGTGGCGGTGTCGGGCGCGGTGACAGGGGGCGCACCGAGGTGTGAGTTCGGTGGTGATGGTGTGCTGGGTTTGGGCCCAGGGCGGGGTGTGGTCGAGTTCGAGCAGATCGGTGGTTTGGCAGTCAACGCATTCGTGGTTGTGGGTTTCGAGTGCGACGCGTTTTTGGCGGGCGGTGGGGTGGCGTCTGCGGTTGGTTGCGTCGATGGGTTGACGGTGGCGGTCGTGGATCATGGCGCGGATGAAGGATTGGTCAAGGCGCTGGCAGACGGCGTTGTTGGTGATGGGTGTTCCGTCGTCGAAGGTGGTGCCGTTGCCGCGGACGTGGATCACGATTTCGGTGGTCAGTGCGATGTTCTGAGCCAGGAAGAGCAGGGCCATGGCGTCGGCTCGTTGCTGGGATAGCGACGGGAAACAGAAGTCATTGGCTGAGGCCGGCTGCCATTGGCGTTTCAACTCCCGCAACCGCGACCGCATTGATCCGTTTCGTCGGTCCGCTGACGCGCCCGGGTCACGGTGAGCAGTTGGTGCCGCCACCGCGTGCGGCGCCCGTGCGTCCGCGGACGCACCCGATGGCATCACTGGCGTCACTGGCGTCACTGGTGTCACTGGTGTCACTGGTGTCACGGTGTCGGTGGCGGCTGGTGCTTCGTCGTCGGGGGTTGCGGCGACGTGTTTGATGATGGTGTTGAGGGATGCGGCGATGGCTTTGCCGATGTTCGGGGGCAGGACGGCGCGGATGATGATCATCCCTTCGGCGTTGGTGTGCACGGTGACGCTCCGGGTGTCGTGCTGGCGCTGGTCCCGGTCGTGGTCGGTTTCGTTACCGGCCAGGTGGTTGGCGACCGCGGTGGTGAGCCGATTGGCACTGCGGTGGTGGGCGAGTTGGATCAGGTCCTGCTCGTTTTCCTCGTCGGCCCATCGGGTGAGAATGCGGGTCTTGGCGTAGGACAGTTGGTTGGTCGAGAACGCCTGATCGATGGCGGGAAGGCACGCGAGGGCGTGGCCGACGCGGATCCATTCGCGGGCGGTGGAGGTGTGGATGTCGAGTGCGTGGGCGATGGCGATCGAGGGGCTGGCGAAGCCCCGGTCCAACCATTCACGGTGATGGTCGTATCGCGCGCACAGGCGGACCATTCGGTAGTGGTTGGCGTTGAGTTCACGCCCCAACGCAGCGATTTGGTTGACGATCGATGTCGACATGGCTGGTCCTCGCAATCGATGAAACAACCCAGAAGACGGGACGGGTTGTGACGGTCTCGGTTGTTCGGACAGCTGGAGAAATCCCCTGAGGACGAGCTGTCAATCCACCCGCCAGAGCCACACCCGCTCCGACAACCACCACAGTACGCATCGGCTCTGACAGTCTGGTCGGACAATCGGCTCGACAATCGGCTCGACAATCGGCTCTGACAATCGGCTTTGACAATCGGCTCTGACGATGGGTCGCCGGTGCGTCCGCGGACGCACCGGATTGCGTTGGAGCGTCAGAGGGGCAGGGAACCAGTCCGGTTCACACCGATTCAGGGGGCCGAGATCTCGCCGGAGCCGCGGGGAATGAGGGCCACGTCCACAACGTGACGCGTGGCTTGGCGGCGATCGTCGATCAGTCGTTCAAACAACAGGCGGGCGGCGCTGCGGCCGAGTTCGGCCGGGTCCTGGGCCACCACCGTGATGCCCGGTTCGATGACGTCGGCCATCTCAATGTCGTCAAAGCCCACCAGGGCAACGTCATGGTGTTTGCCGGCCCGGTGCAGGGCTTTGATCGCGCCTTTGGTCAACTGGTTCTGGCTGGAGAAAATGGCGGTGGGTCGGACGTCGGCCGGTTGGTCCAGGAACCGACGCACCAGGTACTCAGCATCGGCGGACTCGACGTCCAGGCGGGTGAGGCGCTTGATCTCGGTTTGGTCCACGCCCGCAGATTCCATGGCCTCACCAAAGCCGGTCTGACGTTCGATCGTCGACTGAAGACTTGATCCACGCCCCAGGAACACAATGCGACGATGGCCAGCAGCCAGAAGATGTTCGGTTGCCTGTCGGCCCCCACCGCGGTTGTCGCTGACCACCGCATCCACTTCGGTGTCACCTTCACGGTCCACCAGCACCATGGGTGTTCCCCGGGTGATCTCCCGCTGAAGGAGCGCCTGGAGTGGCTTGCTGCCTTCGAGCGATGGCACCACCACCAGCCCATCGACGCGCCGTCCGAGCATGGCATCAATCAGCTTTGCCTCGATCATGGCGTCGGCCTGGGAGGTGCCGCTGAGGATCAGACAGCCATGCTCTGCGGCAGCGGTCTCCAGAGACTCGCGGATGGCGGAGAAGAACGGGTTGGCGCTGTTGGTCTGGATGAAGCCGATGGTGGTCGGCGCGCCTTGTTTGCCTCGAAGGTTTCGAGCCCGGAGGTCGGGCTGGTAACCCAACGTCTCCACCGCGTTGTTGACCCGGGTCACCAGCGTCTCGCTCACGCCCGACTCATCGTTGACCACCCGCGAGACGGTCTTCAGACTCACATCGGCCAGACGAGCAACGTCATGCATCGTCGGTCGGGCCGCAGGAGTCATGGTTCAGATGATGTCAGACCGACTGGAGCCGGTTGGCGGCGCCAACCAGTTGGGCCAGATCGACCAGGCGGTTGGAGTAGCCCCACTCGTTGTCGTACCAGCCGGCGATCTTGACCAGGTTGCCCATCGCCATGGTCAGGCCGGAGTCGAAGGTGCAGGACGCGGCGGTGCCAACAATGTCAGAGGACACGAGTGGATCGGTGCTGTAGTCGAGCACCTTGGCCAGGGAACCTTCGGCCGACGCGGCACCAAATGCGGCGTTGACCTCTTCGGTGCTCACGTCTTTGCCGACGACGCCCACAAAGTCGGTGATCGATCCCGAGGGGACCGGGACTCGCATGGCCATGCCGTCGAGCTTGCCGATCATCTGTTCAAGGACCAGGCCGGTGGCACGGGCGGCGCCGGTGCTGGTGGGGATGACGTTGACGGCCGCGGCGCGGGCCCGGCGAAGGTCGCGGTGGGGACCATCAACAATCTGCTGGTCACCGGTGTAGGCGTGCACCGTGGTGATGAATCCCTTTTCCACACCGAACGCATCGTCGAGGACCTTGATCATGGGCGCAAGGCAGTTGGTGGTGCAGGAGGCGTTGGAGATGACGATGTCGGTGGCCGGGTTGAAGTCCTGGTCGTTGACGCCCATCACGAAGGTGGCGTCGCAGTCACCGCTGGGAGCGGAAATGATGACTCGGGGTGCGCCGGCCGCCAGGTGCTGGGCGGCGGCCTCGCGCTTGGTGAAGATGCCGGTGGATTCGATGACCACGTCAACGCCGAGGTCGGCCCAGGGGAGGGCGCTGGGGTCGCGTTCGCTGAAGAGTTTGATTTCGTCGCCGTCAATAGAGACGCCATCGGCGGTGGTTTCGATCGGCCACGGGGCAGTGCCGTGGACCGAGTCGTACTTGAGTAGATGGGCTGACGTGGCGGCATCGCCGAGGTCATTGGCGGCCACCAGGTCGATGTCGGCACCGCCAGCGGCCGATGCGATTTTGGCGGCTCGGGCGAAGTTGCGGCCGATACGGCCAAAACCGTTGATTCCTACACGAATAGTCATTGGGTGATACTCCACTTGAGGTATGGCATTCGGGGCAAATGACAACGTTGTCTATGCCAAGGCTAGCCCTCCGCGCCTCGTTGACAACGTTGTCAAGCTCAGGCGCCGGGGTTGAGCCGGGCCAGCGTGAATCCCAAGGTTGTTGCCATCGTCATCCACACAATCGTCGGAGCAATCAGCAGACCCGCCAACCGGTCCACCCGCGCGGCCGCAACGGTGGCCGCAACGACGAGCACGAGAACCGCCACCAGCCACCACGCGGCGAAGTTGAGGCGGCCCGGACCGAAAATGACGGCTTGCCACGCCACCGCAGTCACGAACTGCGCGGCAAGAAGGCCGAAGGCGATCCGCCGAGCCGATCCCGCAGGCTCGGTCGCCAATACAGCCAGCGCGCCGAGTTGCAGCGCCCACAACGTGAACCACGTCACCGGGAACGCCCAGTCCGGCGGAATCCACCCCGGCTTCGCCAGCGATTCAAAGAACGTCACGCCGCCATCATGCCGGTGGCGGTCAGCGTTGGGCGACGGTAGCCCACGCATCGGCCACCAGGTGAACGGACCGAACCCGACCTTCCGCGCTGAGGGCGTTGTGGGAAACAATCAGTTCGTCCGCGTCCGCAAAGGTCTTGAACTGGTCAAGCTGGGTTCGCACTTCTGACGGAGTGCCGATGGCGGTGTGTTCCATCATCGCGATGATCTGTCGACCTTGAGGGGAGGCAACCAGATCGTCCAGCTCGCGTTCGGTGAACGTGCTGCCCCGCCCGATGAAGCGGCCAACCCGCTGGCGTTTCACTTCGGCCGCAGTGGCTTCGGCTTCTTCGGTGGTCTCGCCGACAACCACGTTGATGGCGGCCAGGCACCGGGGCTCGCTCAGCTGCGCCGAGGGCGTGAAGCGACTCCGATAGATGGCGATTGCTTCCTGGAGATGGGTCGGCGCAAAGTGGGACGCAAATCCATAGGGCAGTCCGAGCTGCGCCGCCAACTGCGCGCCGAACAGCGACGATCCAAGGATCGTGATGGGAACGTTGGTGCCCGCGCCAGGGATGGCTTCCACGCCGTGGACCAGACTGTTCCCGGACAGAAACCCCTGCAGTTCAACAACGTCTCGCGGGAACTCGGTGCCGACAGTGTGGTCACGGCGCATGGCGTAGGCGGTGGCCTGGTCGCTGCCCGGGGCTCGACCCAGGCCCAGTTCAATTCTTCCCGGATGGAGGCTGGCCAACGTGCCGAACTGTTCGGCGATGACCAGCGGCGAATGGTTGGGCAACATGATGCCGCCCGACCCCAGCAGGATGCGTTCGGTGTTGGCCGCAATGTGGGCAATAAGTACCGACGTGGCCGCGGAAGCGATGGCTTTCATGTTGTGGTGCTCGGCGTACCAGATGCGTTTGTAGCCGCGCTCTTCGGCGGCGTGAGCCAGCGCAACGCTGGCGGACAACGCGTCGGCCACCGAGTCGCCGGGGCCGATCATCGCCAAGTCCAGGATCGACAAGGGGACCTGCGGATTGCTCATGGACCCATCGTAGATCTGTTGGGGTAGATGTGTCGGGCTGGGCAGGTCTGTCTCAACGATTCACAGGTGAGCTGGGAGACCGACGGTTCCGTTCGCATGATGGTGGGCCCGGACAACCCGGGACATGGCAACTGGCTGGACACCAAAGGTCGGACCGAGGTGATTCTGTTGGCGCGATACCTCCTGCCTGAAGGCGCACTTGCACCGATTGACACCCGGGTGATCAGCGTCTGAAGCTGTCTCCGGTTACCTCAAAGAGATGACATCGGACCGCTGCTGAAGCTCGCGGGTACAAGAGCACCCGGCCAAAGATTGACCCTCTTGGGTGAAATTCCCCTTGGTAAGGCGGTGCCGGAACTGTCAGAGTTGAGCCGCATCAGGCCAATACGGTCTGGGATCAACGGGCTCACAGTGCAGGGGTGGGTGCTCAACCGACACGAACAAGGCGCCCATGCTTCATCTCCCTGTCCAAAATTCATCCGCCGAAACTGAGTCAGCTGCGGCTGCAGCTGGCATCGACCCCTTCCGACGCAACTTTGTTCGGGCGGCGCTGGCAGCCACCGCCGGCGCGGCTGCCATCCCGATATCGGCCGTCACTGCTTCGGCGCAATCCATCAGCGCGTCCCAGGGATCACCCCCGGCCGGCTACGGCACGTTGCAGCCGGTGACCGGAGTTTCCGGCGTGAACCGCATGTTGTTGCTGAGCAGCTTCACCGTGCAGGTGCTCGCTGCAGCGGGCCAGACGATCCCCGGAACGGGGCTGACCTACCGCTCCGCTCCTGACGGCGCCGCCACGTTTCCTGACGGGGCTGGCGGCTGGTACTACACGGTCAATCACGAAATCAGCAACGGCGGCGGCGGCGTCACCAGCTTCCACTTCAACAGCTCGGGCGGTCTCATCGACGCGCAATCCATCTTGTCGGGCACCAACCGAAACTGCGCTGGCGGGCCCACCCCGTGGGGGACATGGCTGTCGTGCGAAGAGAACATCGGTGGTGCCAGCAACTCTGGTCAGACGTCGCTGGTGTGGGAGTGCTGGCCGGACAACTCCCAGCCCGGCATCTCCCGCCCGGCCATGGGCACCCGAAATCACGAAGCGGTGGCCGCTGACCCCATCAACCGGGTGCTCTACATCACCGAAGACACCGGAATCGGCAAGCTCTGGCGGTTCACCCCAACGGTCTGGGGAGATCTGTCTTCCGGCACGTTGGAGGAGGCCCAAACCAGCAACTCCAACGGCACCGGTTCGGTCACCTGGGTCAGTAGCGGCGGACGCAAGTACAACGGCGGCGAAGGCATTTGGTATCACCAGCCCACGCGCAAGGTGTACATGGCTACCAAAGGCGACGACACCGTCTGGGAGCTGGACACCGCGAACAACCAGATGCGGCGGGTGTGGCAGGGAAGTAACAGTTCGTCCAGTCCGCTGTATGAACCCGACAACCTGACCGTCGCCGAGTCCGGCGACCTGTATGTGGCCGAGGATGACGGCGAACTCCGGGTCGTCCTGATCACCGCATCCGGCGAGCTTTCGACCTTCCTCCAGTTCACGGGCGGCGAGCACGGCAACTCGGAGGTGACCGGACCGGTCTTCAACCCGGCCGGGGACACCATGTATGTGAGCTCCCAGCGTGGCGGTCCGAACGGCTCCGGTATCACCTACGCCATCACCGGTCCGTTCCGATCAACCGCATCGCCCACCCCGACGGCGACGGCGATACCGCCGACGGTCACTCCGACGGCGATTCCGCCGACGATTCCTCCGACGGCGACGGCGATTCCTCCGACGGTCACTCCGACTGCGGCGGCGGCGGCGATTCCGCCGACGGCCATACCGACTGCGGCGGCGGCGGCGATTCCGCCGACGGTCACTCCGACGGCGATTCCGCCGACGGTGACAGCGATTCCTCCGACGGCCATACCGACGGCGACGGCGACGCCGCGGCCGGGAGGTCCGCTGAGTGGGGCCTTCACCTTGTTCAACCGCGGGTACCGAACCTGGCTCACCGAACCGAGTGCCGGCTCGGTCCGACACCAACAAAACCAGAACCGCAACGGCCAATGGCGCATTGTCCCGTTGAGCAACGGAAACGTCCACATCATCAACGCGGTGACCGGCCGCTGGCTCGATACCGACGGAACCGGTGGCCAGGTCATCGACACCTCCAGCAGTCCGTCGGTCGACGACGAATGGAAACCCACCCAACTTGCCAACGGCGCGTGGGTCTTCGAGTCTGTCGCCTACCCCGGCCGCTGGCTCGACGCCGACTACAACGGCTACCTCCGCCTCTGGCGCGACAACGATCCTGACGCCCAGTGGACCCTCACCCCCGTCGCCGTCACGGTGGGAGTCTCGACCACCAATCCCGCTGAAGCAGATCCGGGTGAAGCACTGCGAACCGCGTCGCTGACCGCCGCCGAGCAGGCCCGGACCGTCACCGAAGCCGATACCGGCGCGCTGCTCCCCGGCATGGTTGCCGGCGCGGCCATCGGCGGCGCAATGGTCAATTTTCGCAACCGACGGAGAGAAGACAACCGACGCCCATGACTTCGCGGTCGGCGCGTCGTCCGGAGGGGCAACTCAGACTGCAGCGAGGAATTCCTGTACAGCGGTTGCAATCGCCGCGGCGTGCGCCGGGTCTTCGTGCATGAGGTGGTCGCCGCCTTCGATGGTGACGAGCCGGGCGTTGGGCAACTTGGCCGCCAGGTAACCGCAACCACCTTGAATGTCGGCCCGGTCTTCGGAACCGACGACGACCAGAACCGGCAGATCCATCTCCGGCACCTTCTGAATCACCACGCCGTCTTCCTGCAGGTTCAGTTCCGCCGCTTGCAGGGGAACACCAAACCGGTGGGCGTTGCGGCGGGAGCGGTCATTCCATGCCTCGCGTTTGGCGTCGTCCCGGAAGCCGGGTCCGGTGGCCATGACCACCATCGCCGCCAGCGGGGGATGGGGAAGCGTGCTTCGCGTGGCCCGCCAAGCCAAGGTCAGGTAGCCGCCCAGAGAGTGGCCCAGAAGGACCAGCGGGGCCGAGGAGTCGGGCGTCAATGCGGCGGTGATCACGTCGTCCAGATCGTCCAGTGCGCGGTCCCGGGTGTATTCAGACGGCTCTTCGGGCACCGGTGATTTGCCGTGGCCCAGCAGGTCCCAGGTGACGACGGTGTGCTGGCCGGCAAGCTCCGCACTGAGCACCGCCCAGTCGTCCGCCGTCTTGCCGATCCCGGGGGTGCAGACGATGGGCGGCCCGCTGCCAGCGGTCTGCATGTGCACGCGCATCAGGCGTTCACGTCCACCACGACTCGGCCGCGGATCTGACCGTCCAGGATCTTGGCGGCTACCTCGGGCGTGTCACCAAGACCAACCACCGTGCTCATCGAATCCAGCTTCGCCATATCCAGGTCGGAGGCCAGCCGGTCCCAGGCATGGGCCCGGCGTTGCTGGGACTCATGCACACAGTTGATGCCCTTGAGCGTCACGCCACGAAGAATGAACGGCAACACCGTGGCCGGAAGGTCCGGACCCTGCACCAGCCCGCACGCGGTGACCACGCCGTTGGGTTGAGTTGCGGCAATCACGTTGGCCAGCGTGTGGGATCCCACTGCGTCGATGGCGCCAGCCCAGCGAGGCTTGGCGAAGGGCCGGCCCGGTTCGGTCAGTTCGGAGCGGTCGATGATTTCACTGGCCCCGAGGGCCCGGAGGTAGTCGCCGGCGGTGTCAACCCGGCCGGTGGAGGCAATAACTTCGTAGCCCAATTTGGCCGCTACGGCAACGGCAACACTGCCCACGCCGCCGGCGGCGCCGGTGACAATGATGGGGCCTTTGTCCGGCGTCTGGCCCAGCTCTTCAAGGCCCATGACCGAGAGCATGGCGGTGTACCCGGCGGTCCCAATGGCGGCGGCCTGTTGGTTGGAGATCCCATCGGGCAGGGGAGTGATCCATTCGGGTTTCATGCTGGCCTTCTGGGCCATGCCCCCCCAGTGCGCCTCGCCAACGTCCCAGCCGTTCACCGAGACCCGTTGGCCTTCGGTAAAGGTGCCGGACCCGTCCGATGCCACGGTGCCCACCACGTCCACACCGGGAATCATGGGATAGGAACGAACAATGCCGGGTTTGCCCATGAGGGCCATGCCGTCCTTGTAGTTCATGGTCGTGTATTGGGTGTTGAGCAGCACACCGTTGTCGGGTAGCTCGCTTTCTTCCATGTCACGAATTTCATGAGTCACGGTCTTGTCTTCGGACTGGTTCAGTACAAGGGCACGAAAGGTCATGGAGCCAACCTAGTTCTTGGCCATTGGCCTGCGAGCTGTCCCCGTTTGTGGGGATATCAACCAAGGGGGGAACCAGACCGCCGGTAGCGTCGTCCAAGTGATCATGAGTCGTTCAAATGTTGTGAACCTGGTGATTTCCCCGGTGTTCTGGTTGCTGGTGGTGGGCACGGTGGTCCTGGGCATGGTGGTTGCCGCGTGCGGTTCCGCCGGTGTTGACAGTGCCGGTGTTGAAAATGCTGGTGTTGACAATGCTGGTGTTGACAATGCGGCCTCCAGCGAGACCGAACCAACGGTGGCCACTGCGCCCGTAGAGCCCACTGCGCCCGCAGAGCCCACTGCGCCCGTAGAGCCCACTGCGCCCGCAGAGCCTGCGGTCGACGCCGAAGAACTTGGCGCCGGAGAGCTCGCATTCGGATTGCAGCGTTGTGTCAGCGGTGCGCCATTCCTGGCGGCGGACCCGGCGTTCTATCGGGATGAACCGATCTATGTGGGGAACGAGCAGCCGACCGAAGAGGTGCGTAACTGGGCCACCAGTCGACCCGGATATGAAGACATTTGGGTGGACCGCGACAACAACGGATGGATTGCGGTTGGCTTCAGTGAAGATGCTGCGGTCCGGCAGGCCGAACTGGAGGCCGAGTTCCCCGGCGTCGGTGTGGTTGCGGTCGCCGTTGCGGCCACCGATGCCGAATTGATGGCCCTTCGCTCCGAGGTGGAGGTCGCACTTGATGGCCTTTCCAATTGGGCCCTGGGGCACAGCGTGGCCCGCGGCTTTGTGGAGGTCTCGGTCCCCGTGCTGGATGAGCAGACGTTGTCCCGGCTGGCGCCGCTGGCTGGTCCACGGTTGTGTGTGCAGGGGGCGGACCCCGCCGATGCCATTCCCGATGGGCCGCAACCAACCGAACGTGAGAGCTGGCGGCTCCTGGGAACCGACCGCACCGGACCCCCGTACCGGACCGGGGTGGCCACCACCGGCGCGCAGTATGACGCGCTGTGGCAGGAAGCCGGCCTGACGTCAACCCAGCCATCGGTGGACTTTCGCAATGCAATCGTGATCTGGTTTGGGGCCGTCTATGGCTCCAACTGCCCGGTACGTATGGACGATGTGATCATCGATCTCGAGCGCAATCTGATCCACGGCGATTTCGTCATCCCGGGGAACCCCACGGTCTGCAACAGCGACGCCAACGGCGAGGCGTACGTGGTGAGCGTGGCGCGCCGGGACCTGCCCGAAGGCGGATTCGCGGTGCAACTCAACGCCACCGATCCGCCCGCCGGCGCCCCTGAGGAACGGACCACGGTCACCGTTGACCTGCGCACCGAGGCCACGGTGGCAACGCCTGACGATCTGGTTGTGGGCACCCTCGACAACCGCAACGTCACGCCCCGCCAAAACGTTTTCGTCCCCGGCATGGTCATGGAAGACGGTTTCCCCATGGACATCGGCCTGGACCTGGCTTGCATTCTTGAGGTGATTGGTCCGCTGAACGGCTTCATGTGGCAGGCCCAGGACTGGACCGAACGTCCGGTCGAGTGGGCTCAGGATGCCACGGACGGCCTGGCCCAGGCCGAGCTGCTGCTCAGCACCAACCCAGCCGGGCTGGCCGTGAGCGTCAACGGGGTCTCGGTTGATTACACGCCGCTCCCATCCACCTCCACCGAGGTGATGGAGTGTTACTGACCGCAACGCTGAAGTGTCGGCAGCCATCGCGTGTCAGGCCATGTCGGGGAATGGGTCTCGGTATGTAGAGTGCTCGGCTCGTGTCCTATCAATTCGCTGCGCTGTTGGCGGCCGCCTTGTGGGCGTTCGGCGGGTTGATCGCTGCGGAACCGGCCCGCCAACTTGGGGGACCCCGGTTCACCCGCATTCGGATGCTGTTTGTCACGGCGATCCTTGCGGTGATCACCACGGTGCTTGGCGACTGGAGCTTCAGCGGCGCCGACATCGCGTTGCTGGGACTGTCGGGCATGGTCGGACTGTTGATTGGTGACGCCGCTTTGTTCACCGCCTTTGCCCGCATTGGACCGCGGCGAACATCAATCATGTTCACCACCAATGCGCCAATGGCCGCCGTCCTGGGCATGGTCGTGTTTGGCGAACGGTTCACCTGGTGGAGCGGCCTTGGAGCAGTCCTCACCGTTGGTGGAGTGGCCATGGCGGTTGCGTTCGGGACCGCTGCTGAAGATCGCAGTGAGTTGGAACGGGTCGAAGGCTCCATGCGGTCCGGCATCGCATGGGCTGCGATTGGTGCGCTGGGTCAGGCCGTTGGCGCCATCCTGGCCAAGCCGGTCGTGGAAGAGGCAAGCGCATTCGGCGCCGCGACCTGGCGAGCACTCATCGCCACGGTGGCGCTGTGGCTGTTGGCTCCGCAGCTGGACCGTATTGCCAACTCGCCGCATCGGGCACCGTGGACCTGGCGGTACTTCTGGATCCTGCTGGTGAGTGCGACAATTGCAATGGTGATTGGGATGACCCTGGTGCTTTACGCGCTGGGGAAGGGGGACGCAGGCGTGGTGACGATCCTGTCCGCCACCACCCCGGTGCTGATGCTGCCCATGCTCTGGGCACGGACTCGGGTTCGGCCGCCCAGCGGGGCGTGGGTCGGTGCCGCATTGACCGTCATCGGCGCGGTCCTGCTCGTTGCATAGACAACGCGGTCTAAGGTCGCTTCGCCAGCCACCGACAGGGGATCGTCATGCCAGTTGCAACCATCAATGGACAGTCCGTTTTCTACACGGAGAGCGGGCCCGCTGATGCGCCGGTCCTGCTGTTCAGCCACGGGTTCCTGATGGACCACACCATGTTTGATCACCAGGTGGCCGCGTTCTCCGGGGACTACCGGTGTGTGGCGTGGGACGAACGAGGCTTTGGCGCCACGGCGGCCACCGCTGCATTCAGCTACTGGGATTCGGCTGACGACGCGGTCGGCCTGTTGGATCACCTGGACATTGCGTCTGCGGTTTTCGTTGGAATGTCCCAAGGCGGGTTCCTGTCGCTTCGCGCCGCGTTGGCCCATCCTGAACGGGTGCGGGCATTGGTGCTGATTGACAGCGAACCCGGCGTGGACCCTCCGGAGACGCTGGAGGGGTACAAGGGGATGGTGGGCCACTGGGACAGCGACGCACCGTTGGGCGATGTTGGCGTATTCGTGGCCGGGTTGATTCTTGGTGAGCCGACTCTGTCCAAAGAGTGGATCGCCAAGTGGGAGGCGCGCCGAGCTGACGGAATCAAGATGGGCCTGCAGGCCGGTGCATTGTTGGAGCGCGATGACATTACCGCTCGGATGAGCGAGATTGCCTGCCCGGTGTTGTCGGTCCATGGCGAAGAGGATCAGTCGATCACCATCGACAAGGCCCAAGCGCTGCAGGCGTTGGTGAGCGACGGCCGGGGACTGGTTCGAGTGCCCGGTGCCGCGCATGCTCCCAACATGACCCACCCCGAGATTGTCAATGCCGCGATTGCCGAGTTTCTGAACGGGCTGTAGCGGGGTGGCACCAGCATTCGTGGAAGCCCAGATCGTTCAGGTGCTCCAGTCGAGATAGCGCTGGAGTTGGAGCGTGGGACTCTCGCCAGGCAGGTGATGAGGTGCAGCGAAGGCTCCGAATTTGAGCGGTATCACCTTCTGGTCATCGCTCTTCAGAAACCTTCGAGAACGAGCTTCCCGCGGGCTTTGCCACTCTCAATCGAGGTGTGGACCGCCCGGAGATTGGCGGCATTGATGGTGCCCACAACTTCGGTGGCGGTGGACCGGAGCGTGCCGGCATCGATCATCGCCGAGACCTCGTTGAGGATGGTCCGCTGACTCTCGATGTCCTCGGTGCCGAAGAGCGACCGCGTGTACATGAACTCCCAGTGGGTTGAAATGCTCTTCTGCTTGAACGGCTTGATGTTCAACTCGGCGGGGTCGTCAATCAACCCAAACCGTCCCTGCGGGGCAATGAACTCCGCTATCTGGTCCATGTACTCACCGGTGTGGGTGGTGGAGAAGACGAACCCTGGCTTGCCCATGTGGATGTCATCGATTTGTTCGGTCAACGAGAGCTGGTGATTGATCACATGGTCCGCCCCCATTTCGGTGCACCACGCCTGGGTTGCAGGCCGGGAGGCGGTGGCGATCACGGTGAGGTTGGTGCGGGCTTTGAGCAGTTGGATGGCGATGGAGCCAACGCCACCCGCCCCGCCGATGATGACCACCGCGGGCGCTGCGCCCGGAACCGGATCCGTGACCTTCAGCCGATCAAACAACATTTCCCACGCGGTCAGGGTGGTCAGCGGCATGGCGGCGGCATCGGCAAAACTCAAGCTGGCGGGCTTGCGACCAACAATACGTTCGTCCACCAGATGGAACTCGGCATTGGTTCCGGGTCGGTTGATGGCGCCTGCGTACCAGACCGCATCTCCAACGGAGAACTCGGTGACGTCCGGGCCGACCTCCACCACCTCGCCGGCCGCGTCCCAGCCGAGCACCGCCATCGGAACCTCGACCGGTCGATTGGCGCGCACCTTGGTGTCCACCGGGTTCACCGACACCGCGTGGACCTGGACCAGCAGGTCTTGTCCGGTGGCCGTCGGCTTGTCGATCTCAACATCGGTCAGACCACTGATTGGTCCCGGTGCGGTGTAACCAACGGCCTTCATGTGATCTCCCTGGGTGGCGGTTCGGTCGTGAACCGTAATCCATAATCTGCTGGTGAAACTCGGTGAGGACGTTGACGGCGTGCGTGGCGCGGGCTACACCGGGGGCTGCACGGCTGCGATGGATGACCTGCATCAATTCGAGCTCAACAACAAACCCGGAGGTCTCATGACCACAACGGCGACCATCACCGGCAGCGGCATCCCGCTGTTGGTGCCAGATTGGGCCGGTCCTGTACTGAACGACGTCACCGCATGAGCACGTCGGTCACCATCACCGGCACGGGGTGTCCGATTCCCGATGGCAACCGGGCGGGACCCGGCGCGTTGGTGCGCTATGACGATCTCACCCTCCAGTTCGACGCCGGTCGATCCACGGTCCAGCGCCTGGCAGGCGCCAACGTGTGGATTCCCAGCCTCAGTGCCTGTTTCATCACCCATCATCACAGCGATCATCTGACCGGTCTGACCGATCTGGTCCTGACGCGCTGGACCATGGACCGCGCCGAGGATTCTCCACCGCTCCCGGTCATCGCGGTGGATGGTCCGGCATCGAAGTACATCCAGACCCTGCTGAACGGATGGGACGACGACATCGATGTTCGTTTTCGGCACGCCATGCGAAACACGCGGCCGGCCATCGATCTGATCCCCTTCGCACTGCCGGACCAGCCGGCGGAGGTTTGGCGTCATGGTGACGTGGTTGTTTCGGCCATGCAGGTGCGGCACGAACCGGTGGAGGCCGCCGTCGGCTACCGGGTGGACACCCCCGACGGGTCGGTGTGTATCACTGGCGATACCAAGGTGTGTGACGAGGTGGCCGCGCTGGCCGACGGGGTCGACGTCCTGGTCTACGAAGCCATGCAGTACTCGTTCTTTGAACAGATGCCCGAGCGGCGCCGATACGTCACCGACTACCACGCCGACACGGTGGCCATCGGCGCTCAGGCCGCCGCACTGCGCATCCCGAAGCTGATACTGACGCATCTGATCCCGGCCCCCACCACCGACGCCGAGAAGCAATCATTTGTGGACGAGGTTCGCTCCGGCGGGTATCAGGGCGAGCTCATCGTGGCCGACGATCTGTACACATCAGTGGTTGGGACCGGTGGTCTTCCCGACGTCAAAGAGGTCATTCACACCGCCGAACAGGACTGAGGCGTCAGGCCAGAGTTCTCACGGGTGGCCGGGTCCGGCCGATCAACCCGTAAGCGCCGCGGCGCGGCCGGTGGCAGCCGCCACTGCTGGTCAGATCAGGAACCATCGGTCAGGCGGGCGCGAGTCGGTGGTCATCGATCTTCGACGGTGAACGGAATGTCGGTCAGCTTGGCGCCGACGGTCTCCCCATCGAGTTGCACGTCGACCTCCTGGCCGATCTGAGCGTCCACTGAGAGCAGGCCAAAGCCAATGTTGCGTTCAAGCTTGTAGCTCCAGGTACCGCAGGTCATATCACCGACTTTGTCACCATTGATGGCGACGTCGTGCCACTTCATGTGGCCGGGCCGGGGCTGATCGCCTTCGAGGACGATGCCAAGCTGGTGCCGCTTTGGTCCTTCGGCCGCAATCCTGCGCAAGGCCGCAATGCCAATGACATCGTCGGGAACGTCGAGATCCACGTAGTCGCCCAGACGCACCTCAAACGGGTTGGTTTGGCGGTCACAGTCGCCGCCCCACGAGAGCAGGCCACTCTCCATGCGTTCGCTCGGGTTGGGATAACCAATGCCAATGTCCCATGGTTCTCCGGCTTCTCGCACGATGTTCCAAAGATCGCTGCCGCGGGAGCCGTCCATCAGGTAGAGCTCGAAGCCTCCCTGCTTCGACCAGCCGGAGCGGGCGATCTTGAGCGGTATGCCGGCGATCTCCGCGTCGCTGAACCAGAAGAAGCGAAGCTTGCGGATCCAGTCGCCGAAGATCGATGCAACCACATCTTCGGCGTTGGGGCCCTGCACCGCCAGCGGTGAGACATCAGGCTCCGATACCTCCACGTTCATGCCGCGTTCTGCGGCCACACATCGGGCCCACATGCCAACGTCAGAGTCGGCGATCGACAGCCAGAAGCAATCATCGGCAATCTTCAGCGCAATTGGATCATTGATGACGCTGCCGCCGTGGTCACACACTGGCACGTACTTGCCCTGACCCACCTTGGCTTTGGAGAGATCGCGGGCAGACAGCACCTGAGCCAGGTCGGCCGCGTCGGGGCCCAGCAGCTGAATCTGACGTTCGCCGGCCACGTCCCACATGGACACGTTGTCCACCAGATTGCGATACTCGGCTTCGGGGTTGCCGTATCCCAAGGGCAACAACACGTCGTTGTAGGGAATGAACGATGTGACGCCTTCGGCCACCGTCGCTTCGTAGTACGGCGACCGGCGCAGCCGGCTGTGGATGGCGATATCAGCCATGGGTGACCCTCTCGTTCTGCGTCCCAGTCGCCTCTCGACCGAGCACCGGTCTCCATGAAGGAGAAACAAACTTCTCAGGAGGCTAGGCCGTAACGTGCAGGGGACAACAGATACGGCGAGAGCGGCCCGTGGAGCCGCAGTACTCCTTGATCGAACGACTCTTGCGAACGTGGGGCCTTATCGGCGCGTGAGCTTGACTGGCAGGTTGAGATAGCCATTGACAAACGACGAGAAAGCTCGTTCCGGCTCGTCCTGAACTTCGATGCGCTCAAAGAGTCGCAGGGCCTCTTCCCACAGGATGCGGAGCTGCAACTCCGCAATGCGGGCGCCCATGCAGAAGTGAACCCCGTAGCCAAACGAGAGGTGGCGGTCGGCGTTGGGCCGTTCGATGTCCAACCGGTCGGCGGTGTCACCAAAGACTTCTTCGTCCCGGTTGGCTGAGCAGTACCACATGAGTACCTGGTCATCTTTGCGGATCTGTTTGCCCCCCAGCTCAACATCGGTGGTCGCGGTGCGGCGCATGTAGGAGAGCGGGGTCTGCCACCGAATGATTTCAGGCACCAGATTTTTTACCAGATCCGGGTTGGCGATCAGCTTGTCGTACTGGTCGGGCCACTTGTTCAGTGCGTAGACGCTGCCCGACATGGTGTTGCGGGTGGTGTCGTTCCCGCCGACGATAAGGAGGATCAGGTTGCCCAGGTGATCCATGGCGGACATGTCTTTGGTGTGCTCGCCGTGGGCCAGCAGTGAGACCAGGTCATTGCCCGGATTCTCCCGGCGTTCCTCCCAGAGGCGACCGAAGTATTCGGCGCATTCAAACATCTCCTCCTGGCGCTGCTGGAAGGACTCGAAGCCGCTGCCCGGTTGCGGGAGGGTGGTGACCACGTCGGACCACCGGGTGAGTTTGCGGCGGTCCTCCAACGGGAAGTCAAACAAGGTGGCCAACATCAAGGTGGTCAATTCGACCGAGACGGTGTCCACCCAGTCGAAGGTCTCGCCCTCAGGGAGCGATTCCAGCACCTTGACCGTGCGCTCCCGAATGAACTCATCGATGTTACGCAGACTGCTGGGGGCCGAGATGCCCCGCACGGTCTTGCGCTGGTCGGTCTGTTGCGGCGGATCCATGGCAATGAACGCATTGAATGGAACCACGTACTCCGGCCGGGGAGTGCCCACCGGTGGTGCCAGGGTGATGCCATTGTCAGACGAATAGTTCTTCCAGTCGCCGTCAACGGCTCGGACGTCTTCCCAACGGGTCACCGACCAGTAGCGACCAGCCGATCCCAGCTCGTTGAAGTGCACCGGGTCTTCTTTGCGCAACCGAGCGAAGTGGTCATGCCATCGGTTTTCCCGAAACAGGTGCGCGTTGAACGGGTTGATGTCCTCCAGCGCCATTTCGGCGGCGGCCGGCACATCACCGGAGTAGAGCGCCTGTTCGAGTTCCGGGCTGCGAAACTCCTCGGCCGCCAACCACTCTTCCCGTGAGGTCTGTACGTCAGTCATGCGGGAGCTCCCCCTTGTGGACCCGTTGCTGGTTGTCCAGCGTAGATCGCATCGAAGCGGGGATCCGACAGCGGGCTCTACGCCGGAGTGAACTCGGTGGTCATGTGTTTGATGCCGTTGATGAAGTGGGACCGCAAATAGTCGGGCTCACCGACCACAGTGATGTCGGGAATGCGGTGCAGCAGCTCGCGGAAGATGGTTGCCAGTTGTCGCCGGGCGAAGTGGGCGCCCAGACAGAAGTGTGGTCCGGGGCCACCAAACCCAACCTGAGCTGAGTTGTCTCGGGTGATGTCCATCTCGTGCGGTCGGTCAAAGACCCGCTCGTCGCGGTTGGCTGATCCATACCAGAGCACAACCTTGTCTCCTTCGTGGAACGTGTGGTTGCCAAGCTGCACCCCGTCCTGGGTGACCGTCCGACGGAAGTGGAGAACAGGGGAGGAGAGCCGAACGATCTCTTCGACGGCGCCGGCGATGCGCCCTTCAAAGTCCTCCATCAGCAGGGCGCGCTGTTCAGGGTTTTCGGTGAGGAGCACCATGCCGTGACTGGTGGCGTTGCGCGTGGTCTCATTGCCCGCCGCACACAACAGGACGAAGAACGATGCCAGTTCGTCATCGTTGAGGCTTTCCCCGTCGATCTCTGCATTGATCAGCGCCGAGGTGAGGTCATCGGTGGGGTTGTCCCGTCGATCGGCGGCAATGTTGTTCATCAGCTCCGCAAGTCGGGCGCCGGCGGTCAGAAACGCTTCAAGCGGGTTGGCACCTTCGGGGATGAATTCCGGGTCGCCGTTCGACAAAATGATATTGGTCATGTCGAACACGAACTCGTTCTGGGACTCGGGAATGCCCATCAGGTCGCAGATCAACGCCAACGGCAGCTTGGCCGATACCTCGGTGACGAAGTCGATCGACCCTTTGTGGGCCACCGAGTCGATGACCGTGCGGGCCTTGGTGACGATGGAATCGTTGAGCTGTTCCAACATGCGGGGCGTGAAGCCTCGGGACACGATGCGGCGGAGCCGGGCGTGGCGCGGGTCGTCCATGTTGATCATCGAGCCATAGAACTCGAGCATCTCCGGAGGCAGGTCCGCAATGTTTGAGCCCTGACCCGAGCAGAACAGCTTTGGCTGCTTGCTGGCGGCTACGACGTCTTCGTGTCGTACCAACGACCAGAATCCGGGTCCGGCGGGGAGGGCAACCTCATCGCCGGCCATCAGGTCCCGCTCTTCGCTGAAGAACAGGTCATCCCGAGCGCGGAGTTTGGCGAACACGCCCTCGCGCGTGGTCCGCGGACCAGTCCAGAACCCTTCCAGATCCGAGAGGGTGGTGGCGTCGAAAGTCACGTTCGTATCAGGCTGCATCGTTCGGACAATAATCGACACCGGGAATCCCGCTATTCAGGTACCGGTTCGGTAACCAGCTCATCCATGATCTCATCCACCGGGCAAATGAATGCTGCGTACCCGATGCCCGTCGATCTGGTTATCCCGCAGGGGAGATGGTAGGTCTGGTGATCGCATCACCGCATCAGGAGGCCGACATGCCACGAATCGAACCACTGCCCCGTGAGGCGCTGGTCCAACATGAAGACCGGCTGGCGTTGGTGGAGAAGAGCATGGGTTTCGTCCCCAACTCCATGTCCACCATGGCTCGGGTGCCGGGGCTGTTTGAGAGCTTTGCCGATCTGGGCGCCACGGTGCTGTGGAACGACGTGATCCCGCACGACCTCAAACAACTGGTGGGCCTGCTGGCGAGTGCCGGTGGCGGCTGTCGCTATTGCCAAGCCCACACCGGCCACACCGCAGAACGGCTGGGGGTGTCGCTGGAAAAGCTGCAGGACGTCTGGTCGTTCGAAACCAGTGAGCATTTCTCTGAAGCCGAACGGAGTGCGCTTCGCGTTGGCTTCCATTCTGGACAGGTGCCCAATGCGGTGACCGACACCCACTTTGAAGAACTCAAAGAACACTGGACCGATGAACAGGCCACCGCCATCGTCGCGGTGATTGCGCTGTTCGGCTTTCTCAACCGGTGGAACGACACCATAGCGACCACCCTCGAAGATCATCCGAACGACTTTGGCGAACGGGCGCTCGGCCCTCAGGGTTGGGAACGCGGAAAACACAAATAGGAGGAGCCCCTCAGTTGACCCATGCGAGCCCACGCTCCGTTACTGGCGAAGTCCTGCTCAAAGTCCACAGTGCGGGTCTGTGCGCCAGCGAGGTTGCCTGCTGGAAGGTCTAGTGCTTGACCTCGTGCTCATCGTCATAATGATCGTGCGCATCGAATTTCATCGGCAGCGCTCGCAGGTCGGGCTCGATGTAGATGTGGGTGGCGTTGGGGACCAGGTCATGAATGCGACTCTGGAGATCGTCAATCTCGGCGGCCAGCGCGGCTGAGTCCAAGCCGTCGCGGAATCGCAGGCGGGCCACCACCAGAATGTCCTCAGGGCCAACGTGCTGGGTGCGGACCTCGATGGCTTCGGTGATCGCATCGTCGTTGTTGATGGCGGACACGATCTTCTGCTGATCCTCCGAGCCTGCCCCTTCGCCGATAAGGAGGCTCTTCATTTCGATACCGAGCACGACGGCGATCGTCGCCAGGATCAAACCAATCATCAACGTGGCGACGCCGTCCCACACGGGGTTGTCTGTTGCCACGGTCAGCCCGATACCGGTCAGGGCTATGAGGAGGCCCGCCATGGCGCCCGAGTCCTCAAGGAGCACCACCGGCAGTTCAGGGTTGCGGCTCTTTCGAATGAAGTCCCACCAGGAGTCGGTGGGCGCCTTGATGGCCTTGGCCAATTTGAAGGCCGTGAAGAAGGCGTAGGACTCAAGGATGATGCCGAATGCCAGAATGCCGACCGCAACCTCGGGTCGGGTGATGTCGTGCGGGTGGCGAATCTTCTCGATGCCCTCATAGATGGCAAACCCGGCGCCTACCGAGAACAGCAGCAGCGCAACCACGAACGACCAGAAATAGCGCTCCCGGCCGTAGCCAAATTGGTGCACATCGTTGGCGTCCTTGCGGGCGCGCTTGCCGCCCAACAAGAGCAATGCCTGATTGGAGGTATCGGCAACCGAGTGGATGGACTCGGCCAACATCGATGATGATCGGGTGATCAGGAAGCCAATGAACTTCGCAATGGCAATGCCAAGATTGGCAAAGAGTGCGGTGACGACCGCCCGAGTGCTTCCACCTGCTGCCATGAACGTGTGCTCCTGTGGTTAGTGGGTACCGAACGAATCTACCGGTGACGGCTGGATGTAGGGCGATTGGTAACGTCGTGCGCCATGACCCAGTTTGAAACCGTAGACGACCTGCTCGCTGCTGAGCCTGGCCCGTTGGGGGCGGGTGAGTGGTTTGAGGTCACCCAGGATCGCATCAACACCTTCGCGGACGCCACCGGTGACCATCAGTGGATCCATATCGATGCTGAGCGGGCAGCCGCGGGACCGTTCGGGTGCACAATCGCTCACGGCTACCTGACCTTGTCCCTGATTTCCAAAGACATGCCCCGCATCATCAGCGTGCACCAGATGTCCATGGGTATCAACTACGGCGCAAACAAGGTGCGGTTTCCGTCTCCGGTGCCGGTTGGCTCGCGGCTGCGCATGGTGGGCGTACTCAGCGAGGTGACCGAGGTCTCCGGCGGTGCGCAAGCCGTCATCACGGTGACCGCGGAGATCGAAGGCTCCGACAAGCCGGCATGTGTGGCCGAGACGATCAGTCGCTTCTACCGCTGACGGGTACGATCGAGCCATGGCGAAGCGCAAAAAGAAACGCGGTGGCACGCTGGTCGCGCCGCCCGAGCATCCGATTCTTCCCGGATTGATCAGCCCTCGCCGTCCGGTGCCGGCGTCGATTCCCCGACCCCTCTACGCGGTTTCCGGTGACCCCGGCCCCACAATCTCCAGTCCGGTGCGCACCGAAGAAGAGATTGCGCGCATGCGGACCACCGGTACCGCCGCCGCCGAGATTCTGATGAAGGCCGGCGAGATGGTGGCGCCCGGTGTTTCCACCGACGCCATCGATGCGTTGGTCCATGAAGAAATCCTGAAGCGAGGCGGGTACCCCAGCCCCCTCAATTATCGGGGCTTCCCCAAGTCGGTGTGCACCTCGGTCAACGAAGTGATCTGCCACGGCATCCCGGACAGTCGCCAACTTCGCGACGGTGACATCATCAACATCGACGTCACCATTTTTCTGGACGGGGTGCACGGCGACACATCGACGACCTTTCTGGTGGGCGATGTGGAACCCGATTCGATCAAGCTCGTGCGCGAAACCCACAAAGCCATGTATCTGGGCATCGCAAGCGTGCACCATGGCTCCAAGGTCAACGAGATTGGGCGGGCGATCGAAAACCACGCCAATACGCACAACCTCGGGGTCGTTCGAGAGTTCATCGGCCACGGCGTTGGCACCGAGTTTCACACCTCGTTGCAGATCCCGCACTATTACGAACCTCGCCTCAACGTGATCATCGAAAGGGGCATGAGCTTCACCGTCGAACCGATGCTGTGTCTGGGGCGCCCCGAGATGTTCATCTGGGACGACGACTGGACCGCGCTCACTCGAGACGGCAGCCGCACCGCGCAGTTTGAGCACACCATGATCTGCACCGACGATGGTGTGGAACTGATGACGGTCACCGACGACGGTTCCTGCGCCCACCAGATCTACGACTGACGTGTGACACACTGTCCACCTGTCTGATCAGGGGGACTGGACATGGGAACACCATGGATCATTGAAGGGACGATGGACCCGCGATGGCCCATCTACACACGCGGCAACATCGGCGAGGTTTTTCCCGAAGTGATCACCGCGCTGGCCTACGAACTCGGGGTCAAGTCGGCCGAGCGGGCCTGGCGCGAGGCCTACCTGGAAATGGGAATCGGTGCGCCCGGCGACTTCTCCAATGATGATCCGGTCATCATTGGTCTCTTCGGTGGCTACAGCTATCTCAACCTGTCCTACCTGCGGATGCTGGGGGTGCGGGCGCCGGGATCGTCGGCTGAAGCGATCGATGTGGCGTTCTTCGGCGAGGGTGATCCGCCCCCGTACGCGGCGCACCCGAACGACAAGAATCTCAAGTCCAGTGTCCGCATCCTGACCAACCTGCTGAAAGCGCTCGGAATCAAAGCTGTGCCGGAGATGGTGCAGGACAGTTTCGACCGTGCGGCGAAGTATGAGGCACTGCGTCCATCACTCGACGCCAGCGATGAGGAGCTCTACGAGTTCCTTTTGTCGCTGGACAATCACTTTCCGGCGCTGTTCAAAAACCACATGTTGTCCACCGGCTACAGCGCCATCGTGTCCGGCATCCTTTCCGATGCCTGCGACGCAGCCGGTGAACCGGGTCTGGTCACGCACCTGATCGGTGCCGCTGGTGATGTGCGCTCGGCGCAATATTCGCAGGATCTCTACTCGCTCTCCAAGGTCGTGCACGGGTCGCCGTCGTTGGCCGCTCATTTCGACAGCGGAGTCGACGGTTTGCTGCATCGTCTGGAGGCCGACCCGTCGGCCGCGGAGTTCGTGTCCCGGTTTCGCGCGTTCCTGGCGGAGCACGGTCATCGCGGTCCCAACGACTGGGAGACCTCAAGCAGGACCTGGGACAACACGCCGGAATTGGCGCTTGTCGCCATCGACCGCATGCGCCTGACCGACCGTGACTTGTCACCCTCGACCCGTCTTGGCGACGACGACGCCAAGCGGCAGGCCGCCATCGCCAAAGTCCGGCCGGCCCTCAACTTCCTGGACAAGCTGAACTTCGACAAGGCCGTAAAGGTCATGCCCTACTGGGCGCAGGCCCGCGAGGCCACCCGGGACCGGGCTGTCCGGGTGATCATGCCAGCCAAGCAGGTGTTCCGAGAGCTGGTGCGCCGAGGCCATGAACGGGGCGGCACCAGCAACCCGACCCACGTCGCGTTGCTCTATCCGCTCACCGAACTGTTGCCCTATGTCAAAGAGCCGGCATCGATGATGGATGTGGTTACCGAACGGGTGGCGCTGCATGAACGCTTCAGCGCGGTGGAGCCAAAGTTCTTCCTAACGTCGATGGCTGACGTTCCGACCATCGAAGAGCTCGAAGCCGAACAGACAGCGGTTGTTCCTTCTGCTGGTGTGGGCGAGGTGCTGGAAGGCAACGCGGGCTCCTCGGGTGTGGCTCGGGGCCGAGCCCGGGTGGTGTTGGATCCGGCCGAGGCAACACATCTTGAGCCGGGAGAGGTCCTGGTGGCGCCGCTGACCGATCCGTCATGGACGCCGCTGTTTCTGCCGGCATCGGCGGTTGTGGTGAATGTGGGGGCGTTGATGAGTCATGCGGTGATCGTGGCTCGCGAGTTGGCGATCCCGTGTGTGGTTGCGGTGGAAGACGCAACGTCGCGGATCACCGACGGGGTGATGATCGAAGTGGACGGCACCCTTGGCACGGTCACGATTATCGAGGATTAGTTCAGGGAGCTGCAGGCGGGGCGATCACGTCAACGTCGAAGGGTTTGGGAACAACCCGAACTCCCCACGTTGTCAGCTCATCCAGCACCTCGCCGTTGACTGGCGCGCTGTGCGGGTCCCACTCCCAGCCCCACGGTTGGTGCTCGCCGGTTCGGTCCCACATGGTGAAGGTTCGGTGCCGACCGGTGACGTCGTGGCGGGGGATGGCCAGCACGGATCCGAAGCCCGCCGCATAGAGGGCGACGGCCCACGCCTTGGTCAACGGTCGATGAGCGGTGGTGTGAATCTCAGCTGTCAGACCGAATTTGTTGGCCGCTTTGACTGGCATGTTGGCCGCTTCGACATCCTGGGGTAGCGGAGCGCTGGTCATGGCAAACCGGTCGACGACTTCGGCTGGGATCAAACGAATGGGTCGCCGGGCCAGGGTTTCGAGAAGGGCGACCACCGGGTCCAGTGACCAGTAGGACGCACCGTCTGGGGCCGGAAGATCGAAGCGGCTGCCACCTGGGTCCTCAGGGGCGGATTGGGCAAACCAGAACGGCCCCAGGTCGCGGTGATGGAGCCGGTATATGGTGCGTCCGGAGCGAAGTGTTCTGCGGGGAAAGCCGGTCAGGCTGTCTGAGGGGGGTGGCCAGGCGACATCAGTATCGTGCGCCTGCGAATCCCCGCTCACCCGCGGAGGCTCATAGCCACATCCCGCGCCGCGTGGAGTACGGCCTCGGCATCGCCGTCACGCAGCGCTTGTATGGGGGTGCGATTGCTCAGGTTGGGATCGGCGGTTGTGAGCCATGACGCCACGTACCAGGACTCGGTGTCATCGGGAGCGACAACGGCCAGGACATCTCCCAAGCCGTCGATCACGGCTCGGCCGCTGAATTGGAAGGCGGGGTAGACGAGTCGGCCGGAGCCGGTGCGGAGCGCCAGGAGCCGGTGGCGGCGCACCCGGTCGCTCACGGCTTGTTTGGTGACGTTGCCCAGAAGGGACCGCACGCCTTCGGAGTCATAGAACGGGCCGAGCTCATCAGTCCATATGGAACCGGCAACCGCACCCAACGCTGCGCTGCGGCCCAGGTTCTGCGGGTCGGTGCCCGGCTCTGCCTGTCCGACCAATTCGGCGAGGGCGGTTTCAAACGCTGATGTGGCGGTATCAATCCACGAAGTCATACAGTCAAGATAGTCAAGGTCCAAGGGGTTGGCAACCATGAGGTCAAGGTAGTCAAGGCCTCTGACAGTCTCGATTCAGACCCGAATTCGGCCCGCCTGGTCCGCAGTCGGAGTCACGGTGCCAACCGCGGCAGCGGTATGGCCGGTTGCGGCCAACTTGGCGAGGGCCTCATCGACCACGGTGGGATCGCAGCCAAAGAGCAGTCCGCCCGAGGTCTGCGCATCGGCCAGCAAAATCAGATCGTCGTCGTCCGGGTCTCCATCCACGTGCGGGCGGACGTATTCGAGGTTCCGCATGGTCCCGCCCGGTACAAAGCCGTCTTCCAGCAGTTGGCGAGCGCCGGACAGCAGTGGCATGGCCGTCAAATCCAACTCGGCGTTTGCGCCGCTGGCGACCAGCATCTTGTGCAGGTGGCCCAGCAGACCAAAGCCGGTGACATCGGTGGCCCCCCTGGCGCCGACATCAACGGCCACCCGAGCTGCCGCGGCGTTCAAACGAGTCATTTCGGTGATCCCCGCGGTGTAAACCTCATGGAGTTCACCGCCGCTGGCAATCAACTCCGGCTCGCTGCGCTTCACTGCGGTGGCCAGCAGGCCGGTACCCAGGGGCTTTGTCAGTATGAGCGTTTCGCCGGCGCTCAATCCGGCATTGGTCAACATGATGTCGGGGTCAACTTCGCCGACCATCGACATCCCATACATCGGCTCAGGTCCATCAACAGTGTGTCCACCGGCGACCACCCATCCGCCTTCGGCGGCCATCGCAGAGCCGCCGTCGAGCACCTGCGCCAGCTGTTCCAGATCCAGGACGTCGCGGGGCCAGGCCACCAGGTTCAAGCCAAACAGCGGCGTGCCGCCCATGGCGTACACATCGCTGACGGCATTGGCTGCGGCAATCCGACCCCACGTGAACGGGTCGTCGACGATTGGGGTGAAGAAGTCTGCGGTCGCCACCAGCGCGCGCCCATCGGGTCGTTGCCAGACCGCAGCATCATCGCCGGTGTCATGGCCAACGAGCAGATTGGGGTTGGCGTCAGTAGCTGGTTGATCAAGAGAGCGCAGAACCTGCGCCAGCTCGGACGGGCCGAGCTTGCACGCTCAACCCGCGCCGTGGGAATAGGCGGTCAGTCGGCTGGGGGTGTCGGACACGCTGACAACTCTAGTGAGCGGCTGTTGCCAGTGGGGGGTGCAGGAGGTTCAGCCCAGTACGTTGCGGCCGGTCCATCCGGCAATCTGGTCCAGGACTGACGCGCCGGGGAGCGGGACAACGAGCTCGCTGAACGGCACCTCTTCGGTGCCGCGACCTTCGGCGGGGATGAACTGCACGGCGGTCAGTGCGTTGCCCAGAAGGTCATCGTCAACGGTGAAAGGTCGGCTGGTGGCCTGACCCAGATCCCATCCGTGGGTGGCCAGTTCGGCGGTGTAGGTCATGAGAATCGGCGCTCCGGGAAGCGTTCCCCATGGCACCTCGAACATCTGGCCGAGTTTGGCCGGGTCGGTCCAGGCCTGCATCACGTCATGGGCGGCCGATCGGTAGGACTCGGCCCACCCACTGTCCTGTGCTTCCTGTTCCACCGAACTCCAATGGCTGCCGGCGCCGATGGCGGCGGCTCGCCGCATAACCAGAACGATGTGTTCCATAAGTTCTTTCACGGTGAACTCGGGGCAGGGAGTGGCGTTGGCCAATTCGGAATCCGAAACCGATTCCATGAGGTTGCCCACCAGGTCAGTGACCGCGGCGAAGGCGAATCGGGGGTCGTCGGCTGATGGTTGGTTGTCCGGATTTTCTGTCATGGATGCATGATGACGGTTAAAGTGGCCATCTTCTGGCCACTTTGTTGACTACTCTGGAACAAGTGAGAGCAGATCGGTTGATTGCGGCGTTGATGGTGCTGCAAACGCGAGGTCGGACAACGGCGCGACAACTGGCGGAGGAGTTGGAGGTTTCGGAGCGAACGGCGCGTCGGGATCTTGAGGCGTTGGCCATGAGTGGCGTTCCGGTCTTCTCAACCCATGGTCGCGGCGGTGGCTGGGAGTTGGTGGGCGGCGCTCGAACGGATCTGACCGGCTTGACCGCCGATGAGGCCCAGGCCCTCTTTCTGGCTGTGGGCCCGCAGTTGGGCACCGCGCTGGCGTTGGACTCGGCTCTGGCGTCGGCGCTGCGCAAACTCACGTCGGCTTTGCCTGAGACCTTTCGCCCCGATGCATCAACGGCTCAGGCCGCCATCAAGATTGATCCCACCGGATGGGGTCAGGTTGGTGGGCCGGCCCAACCCGACACCGTGCCGATCTTGATTCGGTCGGTACTCGCTGGCAAACAGGTCCGCATGCAATACGTGCGGGCCGACGGTAAGCGATCCAACCGAGTGGTTCACCCGCTGGGCATGGTGACCAAGCGCGAGGTCTGGTACCTGGTGGCCAATACCAGCAAAGGCGTGCGCACGTTCCGGGCTGATCGGGTGGGCTCGACCACCCAGCTCACCGAAGACGTGCAGCGGCCCGGCGATTTCGATCTTGACGAGGCATGGGATTCGATTGTGACTGCTGTCGAGTCTGAGCGGGCCGGCATCCGGGCCCGGGCGATGGCCGCACCGTCGGCCATCAAAGCTCTGCGGTATCAATTCGGTACCCGATTGGAAATCGGCCAGACCGGAGACGATGGGCGAGTGGAGATCACGCTGACCGAAGTTGAGGCGGCACCGCTGGCCGCACAGATTGCCGGTTATGGGAGCCAGATTGAGCTCACGGACCCGTCGCCGGAGCTTGTGGCCGAGTTCACCCGAATCGCTTCCGAACTCACGGGACTCTACTCAGGTGAACCGGCCGGTCTTTGAGGCCGCTGTTCAGCTCGGACCAGACCGCTCATGGCGCCCGCACGATAATCGGTGCGGATTTACAGCAGGTCGTCCCGCAATGCGGCGTAGCGAGGCTTGATGATCTGGTTGATGATGCGCATGCGTTCATCGAAAGGCCAGAAGGCACTCTTCATCGCGTTGAGGGTCAGCCATTCAATGTCGGCGAGGTCGTAGCCGAATGCGTCGTGCAACTTGGCCAACTCCTGGCTGAGGACCACGTTGCTCATCAGGCGATTGTCGGTGTTGACCGTGACCCGGAATCGAAGCCGCTTGAGCAGGTCGATGGGATGTTCAGCAATCGAGGGGGCGGCCCCGGTATGCACGTTGGACGACGGGCACATCTCCAGCGGGACTCGTCGGTCTCGAACGAAGGACGCAATGCGGCCGAGAGACGCATGCCCGTCGGGGTCCACGGTGATGTCATCGGTGATCCGAACGCCATGGCCCAACCGTTCGGCTCCGCAATAGGCGAGTGCTTCTTTGATGGATGGCAAGCCGAAGGCCTCGCCGGCGTGGATGGTGATGTGGAAGTTCTCTCGCAGGCAGTATTGGAAGGCATCCAGATGGCGAGCGGGAGGAAACCCGGCTTCGGGGCCGGCGATATCGAAGCCGACAACGCCCGCATCCCGATGTTTGACTGCCAGTTCGGCAATGGCCTGGGACCGGGCGAATTGACGCATGGCTGAGCACAACACGCCAACGGTGAGATCGGTTTCGGCGGAGCCGGACTGGAATCCTCGAAGGACCGCCGCTACCACTTCATCCAAGGTCAGGCCGGCTTCCATATGGAGCTCGGGAGCAAATCGGATTTCCGCGTAGACCACATCGTCGGCGGCGAGGTCGACGGCGCATTCATGGGCCACCCGCTCCAGCGCGTCGGCATGCTGGCAAACGCCAACCGTGTGCGCAAAGGTCTCGAGGTAGAGCTCAAGTTTGTTGCGATCCGCTCCTCGCCTGACCCAGGTGGCGAGCTCGTCGGGGTCGGTGGACGGCAGGTCGGCGTACCCAAATTCCGCAGCGAGTTCGACCATGGTGGTGGGCCGGAGTCCGCCGTCGAGATGGTCGTGAAGCAGGACTTTGGGAGCGGTGCGAATCCACTTGGGTGTTGGTGTTTCCTGAGGTGCCCTTGCACCCGTTTCGTTTGTTGTTTCCATACCCCATGTTAGACGGTCGCTCGGCGTTCGATCATGTGCCAGAGGTCTCCCAACGCAGCCGTTCGCCCAAAATATGATGCGTGTTCAACGATTTGTCGGTCCGCCTCGCCGCGCATTTGCTAAGTTCGCCCCACGGGAAACTCACCAAAACGGGGGACGCCATGAGCGTTGCAAACACACAGGACAACAACCAACCAGAAGAAGAACGCGAAGACAACGAGATCACCAATCAGTCGGGCAATCGCCCATTCGAGGAAGTGCTCAGCGCCACGCTGGATCGACGCAAGGTCGTGGTCGGCGGCGCGGTGGGGGCCGCAGCATTTCTCGCCGGCTCGGGCGGATTGGCAACACCCGCGGCGGCCACCTGGGGCAAAGGCCGGGGGCGTGGTCATGGGCTTGGACGGTCAGGTCGCTATGGCGGGTGGACCCGCCCGTGGCAATACCGCGGTCTCATTGGCGGGGTTGAGGCAATCCCCACGTCAATCGCCGACACCGTGGAAGTCCCACCGGGATACACCGCTTCGGTCATTGCGCCCTGGGGGGATCCCATCAACCCCGGCGGTCCGGCCTTCCGCCAGGACGCATCCAACTCCGGCTTTGAGCAGGAACAACAGATCGGCATGGGGCACGACGGGATTCACTTCTTCCCCCTCGGGTGGGGATGGTGGGCCAACCGCGTTGGCCTGCTGGCCATCAACCATGAGTACACGGTCGGCAAGCAGTTGTTTCCCGATGGGACCGACAACTGGGACGCAGAAAAGACTCGCAAGGAGCAGGCGGCCCACGGTGTCTCGGTCATCAAGGTTGTTCGCAACTGGAACGGGGAATGGGAGCAGTCGTGGGACTGGCGCGCCCGGCGTATCACCGCCAACACGCCAACCCGTTTCACCGGGCCGGCGGCCGGGCATCGGCTGATGACCACCGCTGCGGATCCCAAAGGTGCCGGTGGCCTTGGAATCCTGAACCAGTGCGGCAATGGGTACACGCCGTGGGGCACCTATCTCACCACCGAGGAGAACTTCAACGGTTACTTCTGGGAAGAGACCGACGGCGCGGCTCCGGGAATCAGCGACGAACAGTTCCTCATCAACGAGCGGTACGGCGTTGGCGGGCAGGGTTTTGGCTACCAATGGGCCACGACCGACGATCGATTCCGAGCCGACCTGAATCCGCAGGAACCCAACCGCTTTGGCTGGATGGTCGAGATCGATCCCCACCAGCCCAACAGCGCGCCGCTCAAGCACACCGCCATGGGGCGCTTCAAGCATGAAGGTGCCGCCTTCGCCACCGGCCGAAACGGCGAAGCCGTGGTCTACATGGGCGATGACCAGCGCTTTGACTACATCTACAAGTTTGTGGGCAAGGAGAGCTGGCGTCACGCTCGCTGGTATGGCCGGAGTCCGCTGGCCGAAGGAACGTTGTACGTGGCCCGCTTTGACGAAGGGGGCGTTGGACAATGGCTGCCGCTCGTTCACGGCCAGGGGCCGTTGGTGGAGGCCAACGGGTTTGCCGACCAGGGCGATGTGATGGTCAAAGCCCGCATCGCCGCCGACCTTCTGGGCGCCACGCCCATGGACCGGCCGGAGTGGACCACGGTCAACCAGCGGACCCGCGAAGTGTTTGTCACCCTCACCAACAACAGTCGCCGGACAGAAGCCAACGTCGCCAATCCCCGGGTTCCCAACACGTGGGGACACATCATCAAGTGGGTCGAGACGGACTACACCGCCGACCGGTTCCGCTGGGACATCTTCCTGCTGGCCGGACCCGGCGACGGCGTGGACGGTTCCACCATCAGCAGCGAAGACCAGTTCGGTTCGCCTGATGGTCTGTGGATTGATGACTACGGCCGCATGTGGATTCAGACCGATGGCACCCAGCCCGATGGCTCCAACAACCAGATGTTGGTGGCCGATCCGAGCACCAGGGAGATCAAGCGGTTCCTGACCGGACCGGTTGATTGCGAGGTGACCGGCGTGACCATGACGCCAGACCATCGCACGATGTTTGTGAACATCCAGCACCCCGGTGACGGCGGCCCCGCGGACAATCCGACCCTGACCAGCAGCTGGCCCGATGGGCCCGGGGTTGCCGGTCGCCCTCGTCCGGCCACCGTGGTCATCACCCGTGACGATGGGGGCATCATCGGCGCCTGACTCTTTCACAGCGACCATCGGCCGATCCGGGGCTTGTGCTCCGATCGGCCGGTTGGCGTTTTCCCCAAGGTTTCCACTGGTAATCGAACGTACGTTCGACTACTCTGATGTCATGACCTTGGTCGCCGACCCCATTGGTGGGATCTCACAACCTTCGACCTCACAATCTTCGACGCGCCTGCAGGCGGCGCTTGCGGAGTTGAGGGCGACGATTGGTGGCGTGAGTCTTGCACTGGATTTTGCCGTCGACCCGGCGGAGCTGAGCGCAGTTGTGGGCGATGTAGTCGAGATCGGGAACCGCTTTGACGCGCTGCGGGCGCAGTACGTGTCGCAGGTCGAGGTGTGCGGTGGACCATCGTCGATTGGGGTGCGGACAGTCGGCCAATTTGTGGGCGCCCAAACCAACGCCGATCCGCGGTCGGTGCGTCCTGCCGGTCTTCGAGCGCGGTGGTTGCGGGCCTTCCCCATGTTTGAGCAAGCGTTTCGTGACGGGCTGGTCAGCGCGGCTCATCTGGATCTGCTGCGACGAACCATTGATGGTCCCCGGACCCACGCCCTTCTACGGGATGATCAGGACTTCTTCATTGAGTCGGCGCGGAACTGTTCGTTTGCCGATTTCAAAAAGGTGGCCGACTACTGGCTGATTGCGGTGGACCCCGATGGTGATGAGCCGGCGGAGCAGAGGGACCGCGTCGGCGTGTCGATGCGAGTTGGTCGAGGTGGACGGTTGTTTCTGCGGGGCGAGTTGGATGCGGTATCGGGGCAGGCGCTTCGCACCGCAGTGGCGAGCCTCGCCCAAAAGATGCGGTCCCAGGATGAGGAGGCCGGAACCGTACGGTCCGAGAACGAACGGCAGGCGGCGGCGCTGGTTGCGCTGGTGACGCGGGGCTCCGCTCGGGCTAATGGTTCGCATGCGGTGCCGTTGATCAACATCGTGATGTCGCAGAACGTTGCCGAGCACCTGCTGGCAGAAGCGGCGGAGCAAACTCACGCGCGGGTGCCGGTGGCCTGGAACGACATCGATGGCCGGTGTGAGCTGATTGATGGGACGCCAATTCACCCACATCACGCCCGCAAATTGTTCGGCGTGGCGACCTTCCGACGCCATGTGATGGACGCAAAAGGTCGGCTGATTGATGTGGCGGTGAACTCGCGATCCTTTCCCCAATGGATGCGCAATGCGTTACATGTGCAGGCCCGGGGCCGCTGCGAAACGCCGGGGTGTGACGCTCCACACCATTGGATGCAGAGTGACCACGTCGACCCGCATAGCCGCGGCGGCAAATCGCAATTGAGCAACGGTCAGAACCAGTGCCGGGCCGACAACCAGGCCAAGACCAATTCCACTGGCCATCGGCCATGGCGGGATCAGGAACGACCGCGTCGACTGCTGGCGGGTCGACCGGGCGATGACGACCATTGACTCGGCGATGGGTAGGATTTCGCAATGGGTGCACCGACCGATGGTTCAGAGACCATGACCGTTTCGCAAACCGATCTTGACGCCTTCTGGCGTGATGGCGCGGTCGTGCTCCGTGGTGCCTTGGCGCCCGAATGGGTGCAGCTGCTGGCCGACGGCATTGATGCCAACATGGCCAACCCCAGCGAACGGGCCGTGGACTACACGCCCGAGGGCAACACCGGCCGGTACTTCGGTGACTACTGCAACTGGCGAGACGTGCCCGAGTTTGACCAGTTCGTGCGGGAGTCTCCAGCGGCGGCGTTGGCGGCACAGATCACCAGGTCAAAGCGGCAGGTGCGATTCTTCCATGAGCACGTTCTGGTGAAGGAACCCGGTACCTCTGAAAAGACGCCGTGGCATCACGACCTGCCGTACTACATCGTGTCGGGACGGCAGGTGTGCAGCTTGTGGATTCCGGTGGACCCGGTGCCGGTGGAGGCTGCGGTCCAGTTTGTAGCCGGGTCTCACGAGGGCCCGCTGTATCTGCCTCGCAAGTTCAGCGACGGGCGCAACTATGAGTACGTGCCCGATGGTTACGAGCAGGTTCCCGACATCGATGCCGAACTGGCCGCGGACGCGGAGGCCCACCAAATCGTTTCCTGGGCGATGGAGCCCGGCGACGTGCTGGCGTTCCACATGCAGACCTTGCACGCGTCGGACGGAACCGAAGAAGGCGGCCATCGCCGCCGGGCATTTGCCGCCCGCTTCCTGGGTGATGACGCCGTGTTCGCCACCCGCCCGGGCACGCCGTCACCGCCATACCCGCACGTCGAGTTCATCGCGGGTGAACCCGTTGACCATCCCGAGTTCCCTGTGGTCTGGGCCCGCTGAGTACCTGCCGGCTGACTACGGATCAGGAGGTTGGTTGAACGCCTGGGCTAGCGACGGGGGCTCCACTGGAACTTGGTGGCTGCCACGATCACCCCAAAGATTCCCCATGCGGCGATGACCAACCAGTGGGTCCACGGCACTTGGACCGAGGCCAGGAATGGGTCGAACGACGGCTGAAGCGCCCGCGCCAGGTGTTTGACGGGGAAGATGTCACCGATCCATCGGATGACGGCCGGGGTGTTGTCGTCGATCAGGATGAACACGTCAGAAATGAAATAGAGCGGTAACGCCAACATGTTGGTGACCGCGGGCGCGGCGTCCTGGGACGGAATGATGGCGGTCACCGCCAGACCCAGCGCCGCAAAGGCCATGGCTCCCAGCACGATGGACACAACGAACACCGCCGTTGTTTCCCACTGGAATGAAACACCGAAGAGCAGCCGCCCAGCGGCCACCACCAGCACGGCCATGAACGCCGAGATCACGAGGCTGGCCAGCACCTGTCCAAGGATGTAGGCCACCGGCGGCATGGGCGTTGAACGAATGCGCTTCAGTTGGCCCAGCTCCCGACGGAACGTGGTGGTGATGGCCAGGTTCACGAAGGTGGCCGAGATGATGGACAGCGCCAGGATTCCCGGGACCTGAAACGTGGTGACTTTCACCCCGGGCGATATTTCCTCGCTGCCGAAGATGAAGCCGAACAGGATCAGGAAGATCAGCGGCAGAACAACGGTGAAGAACGTCGACGCAGGATTTCGGCGAAACGACAGGAGTGCAAATTTTGCCGCATTGGCGATTTGAGAGATCACGCTGTGTCTCCTGACTGGTCGCCGGTGAGCCGAAGGAAGGTGTCTTCGAGGTTGGGTCGAGTGACTGACAACGACATGAGGTTGGTCCCCGCGGTGGTGGAGGCCGATGTCAGTGCGTGCAGCACGGCGGTGACATCGTCGGTCTCGATGCTGAAGCCGTTGTCGGTCTCAATGACGTCCAGTCCCGGTGGCAGGGCTGACCGTGGCACCTCGGCGGCGTCCCAGCTGATCTGGGTTTTTGATGACACCTGAGACGCCAGATCGTCTGCGGTGCCATTGGCGATGATCAGCCCTTCGCTGATCACCACAATGCGGTCGCTCAGGCTCTCGGCTTCATCCATGTAGTGGGTGGTCAGCAATACGGTGGCGCCAACCGAGCGGAGATTCTCGATCATGCCCCAGGCTTCGCGTCGAGCGCTTGGATCAAAGCCGGTGGTGGGTTCGTCCAGGAAGATCAACCTGGGGTCGCCCACCAGGGCGGTGGCCAGGTCCAGTCGGCGTTTCTGACCGCCGGACAACTTGGTGGTTCGCTGGTCGGCACTGTCGGTGAGGCCCACGATCTCCAGGACCTCATCCACCGAGCGGGGATTGGCATACGCGGCCCGGAAGAACTGCAGTGATTCCCGGGCCGTCAGATCGCTGTCGGGCTCGGACTCCTGGAGTACCACGCCAATGTCTTCGCGCCAGCTGTGCGGCGCGGTTGCGGGGTCTTCGCCCAACACCCGCACGTCGCCGGACGTCCGTTCCCGGAAACCTTCCAGAATCTCAATGGTTGTGGTCTTGCCGGCACCATTGGATCCGAGGAACGCCAGGATCTCGCCCTCCTCGACGTGCAGGTCAATGCCTTTGACCGCATGGACCGTTTTCGCCGCGTCGTCTTTACCGCGTCTGCCGCGGCCGCCGCTGACCGTGTAGCTCTTGGTCAGCCCCGTCACTTCGATTGCTGTCATTGGCCAAGACTAGATGAGCTCGCTCAGCTCAACCCATCGATTCTCAGCAATTGACATGTGCGCGGCTTCGCCAACGGCGACCGACCACAGGCCGTCTTCCAAGGTCACCAGCGGAGGAGTCCCGTTGCGAATGGCGTCGGCAAAATCCACGTGCTCCAGATAGCTGGAACCATGATGCAGCCCCTCCACCTTGATGCGGTCGTCGTGCACCGGCTCCTCGTGAACTGTGCCAATCCAGTGCACACCACGATGGCCAATGCGGTACACGTTCTCCGGAATCAGCGCTTCGGCTTTGCCGGTGGTGCCAACCACGCTCAGCTCTTCCTGGTTCTTCGTGGCGTCGGCAAACATGCAGAGGTCAAGCATCGCCCGGACCTGATTGGGGTAGTCCACCAGGACGTACCCGCTGTCCAGAATGTCGCTGGTCTGACCGTTATAGACCTCATCCAGATGGTTGTTGACCTGACTGCCGCTGGACATGACCCGCACCGGCTTCTCGCCAGCAATCTGAGTCATCAGGTCAAAGAAATGGCAGCACTTCTCCACCCAGGTGCCACCGGTGTTGGCGGTGAATCGGTTCCAGTCACCGATCTTCTCCAGGAAGGGAAAGCGGTGCTCCCGAATCCCCACCATGCGGACCTCGCCCACCTCACCGGCCTTCACCTGATTGATGAGGTGGGTGACCGGTGGCATATAACGGTACTCAAGGCCCATCCACACAAGGCCTCTGCTGCCGCGCGCCTCACGCGCCTGCTGCCTGGCCAGCATGGCTTTGCAGTCCGCAGTCGTGGTGCAGAGCGGCTTCTCCACCAGGACGTGCAGATCGGTTTCCAGCACGTCGCCCAGGACGTCCACATGAGTGAAGTTGGGCGACACGATCACCACCGCGTCAACGTCGCCCGAATCAATCAGGGACTGGTGATCGGTGTAGGCCGCGATACCGCCGCCGGCCGCGGCCACGCCCAGATCCCGACGCTGTGGGTTCGGGTCCGAAATTGCGGTGACGGTGGCGCCGTCAACCGCGGCCAGATTCTCGATGTGCTCGATGCCCATCATTCCCGTGCCGATAACCCCGTACCTGATGTCGTTCATCCGGAGAGCCTAGGTACCCGGCCTGCCTGCTGAACTCCTAAGGTCTCGCCATGGAGTTCATTTCTGTTGGAGACGATGGTCGTCAGCGGTGCTGGTGGCCCGGCGATGACCCGGAGTATCAGCGCTACCACGATGAGGAGTGGGGTCGGCCCACCACTGACGACAATCGCCTGTTTGAGAAAATCTGCCTGGAGGGATTCCAGAGCGGGCTGTCGTGGATCACGATCCTGCGCAAGCGGGAGAACTTTCGGAAGGCGTTCAGGAAGTTTGACCTCATGAAGGTGTCGAAGTTTGGCGACGCCGACGTAGCCCGGCTCCTTGATGACGCCGGCATCATCCGGCACCGCGGAAAGATCGAAGCCACCATCAACAACGCCGGTCGAGCGTTGGAAATGATCGATGAATGTGGCTCCATCGCGGCGTATGCGTGGTCGTGGGAACCCGATGGACCCGAAGGTGAGAACCTGCCCAACATGCCAGTGCCGGGTCTCACGCCCACCTCCACCGCGTTGAGCAAGGACCTGAAGAAGCGAGGCTGGAAGTTCTTCGGCCCCACAACCGCGTATGCGTTCATGCAGGCCATGGGGCTGGTGAACGATCACGTTGAGGGGTGTGAATGGCATCAGGTGTGCGTGGACGAACGAGCTGCGCTCACCGTGCCAACGCCCATGAAGGAGCGAGCATGACCTATCCAAGCACCGGTATTGATGTGGCCGCCGTCGACAAAGCACTGACCACCACTCGAGCGGTTCGAAGGCGACTTGACCTCACCAAACCCGTCGACAACCAGATCATCTATGACTGCATTGACATTGCCGAACAGGCGCCATCGGGAGGCAACCAGGGGAGTCGCCGATGGGTTGTAGTGCGGGACCCGGCCATCAAAGCCCGGGTCGCGGAGCTGTACATGGTGACCGGCGGCGAGTTCATGATCAGTGCCCGAGACCGCATCGCCGGCACCGGCCACCCCCAGGAACGGGTGATGGAGTCGGCTGCGCACCTGGCTGAACATCTGGCGGAAGTCCCGGCCATCATCATTCCCACCATCGTCGGGGTTCACGATGGCAGCGGACGGCCGGGCTTGTTTGACTCGGTCATCCAGTCGGTCTGGAGTTTGTGCGTGGCGCTTCGAGCCCGGGGCCTGGGGACCGCGTGGACAACCGCAGTACTCGGCAAGCGAGAGGAGCTGCGGGAGGTGCTGGGCGTTCCCGACTCCAACACCCAGATAGCGATGATCCCGGTGGCCTGGTACACCGGCGATGACTTCAAGCAGGCACCGCGATACCCGGCCCGGGAGATCGCCTTCATCGATCACTACGGACACACATGGCAGTCCGGACCCAGCGATCCGCCGCAACTGGCCAATGGCCCCGGCACCGTGGTGGAAGTGGACATTCGAGCCAAGCCGGCGTTGGTCTGGGACCTGGTGACCGACATCAACTTCGGAGCCGCCTTCAGCGAAGAGTTTGTGGGCGCCCGGTGGGCTGAGGGTGTTGACGGGCCGGCGCTCGGAGCCCACTTCATCGGGTCCAACATCCATCCGGCCATTGGTGAGTGGGATGTCAGCTGCCATGTGCATCGCTTCAAAGAGAATGCCGAGTTTGGCTGGGTGACCTCGGACCCCGAAAACCCCGGCGCGCAATGGTGTTTCGAGCTGGCGTCGATTGCGGGAGCAACCCGATTGCGGTACTCGCTGGTGTTGGGCCCGGGGCCGTCCGGAATCAGCAGGGCCATCGAAGCCATGCCGGAGAAGGAACCGAAAATTCTGCAGCAACGCGTCACCGAGCACCGCGGCAATATGCAACGGGTCATGGATGCCATCCGGGACCAGCTGACCGTTGAACGCTGTGCCAACGCCGCCAACCCGATCTTCGGCAAGTGAGCGCCAACAGTGAGCACCAAAAAGTGAGCACCGAAAAGTTGAGCACCGCCGCCGGTTCATCGCCGGAGATTCTTTGCCAGACGTTGGGCATCCAGCGGCCGGTCCTGCTGGCCCCGATGGCAAAGATTGCGGGCGGCCGTCTCACGCGCGCCGTATCGGACGCGGGCGGTCTTGGGGTTCTCGGTGGCGGCTATGGCAACCTCGAATGGATTCGGCATGAGATGGGTTACGTGGGTGACACGGCCATCGGTATCGGTCTGATCACCTGGAATATGGCACCCGGCTCGGTTGAAGCGGTGCTGGAGGCTCATCGGCCGGCCGCCGTGTGGTTGTCGTTCGGCGATCCGACCCCGCACATCACCACGATTCACTCGGCCGGAGCCAAAGCCGTTTGCCAGGTGGGCACCGTTGACGAAGCGGTGGCAGCCGCCGATGCCGGCGCGGATGTGATTGTGGCGCAGGGGAGTGAAGCAGGCGGACACGGCCGTCCTGGTCGAGCGCTCTTTGGACTGCTGCCAGCCATCAGCGCCGCCATTCCGAATACCCCACTGGTAGCGGCCGGCGGAATCTCCACCGCCGCTGGTTTCAACGCGGCCCACGCGTTGGGCGCCGCGGGCGTGGCGATTGGAACCGCCTTCTATGCCACCCGGGAAGCAGCCGACGTGGATGCGGCCAAGCAGCGAATTGTGGAGTCGCGAGGCGACGACACCGTCCACAGCGTGGTCTATGACCTGGCTCGGGGCCCCCAGTGGCCCGCCGGGTACACGGGTCGCAGTATCCGGACCGCAATCACCGACACCTGGGCCGGCCGCGAACATGAACTGTCTGCTGATCAGCAGACGGAACTGGTGAGGGCCCATGCGGCGGCCGCCGCCGACAACGACATGTCGGTCCGAGTCGTTTGGGCCGGCGGCGGTATCGACGCCATCACCGCGGTGCAGGACGCCGCCTCGGTCGTGCATCGGTTTCCCCGTGCTGATCGGTTTTCCCAGTACTGACCTGATTTCTGCAGTACTGAGAGCTGGCGTCAGTTGAGTTCTCCACCAAGCTGTTGCCAGGCCGTGGTGCGGAACCGGGCCACCAACGCAACGGCGCGGGTCGCCATAAACAGAATCAGTGCCGCCCAGAGCCAGCCGATGCCCGCGTCGAGCACCAGGATCAGCACGCAGAGCGGAACGAACACCAGGGCCGAACCGAGCATCGCCCGCGCCAGGTAACGGAGGTCCCCGGCACCAATCAGGACCCCGTCCAACGCAAACGCAATGCCGTTGATTGGCTGAGAGACCGCGCCCAACAACAGAAGGAATGCGGTGAGCTCCACGACCTCCGCGTTGTTGCTGAAGATCGAGGCCAATGGGGATCGCAGCGCCAGCATGATGACGCCGCTGACGACGCCCAGGACCACGCCCCACTGGGTAATGCGCCAACCCACAGCACGCGCTTCGTGGGGCTCGTGGGCACCAAGGAACTTGCCGATCATCGCCTGGCCGGCAATGGCCACCGCGTCCAGGGCATAGGCGGTGAGCGACCAGATTCCGAACGCCACCTCGTGGGCTGCAAGCTCGACCTTGCCCATCCGCGACGCAACCGCCACCGCAACGGTGAACGATCCGCGCAACGCAAGAGTCCGGAAGAACAGGTCAACGCCCGCCACGGCCAGTCGGGTGAGGACCGCAAGGTCGGGGACCAGTTGCACCTTGTGGGTGGAGACCGCCTGCACGATCCACCAGAGGTACAAACCCGCGCCCAACCATTGGAACAACACTGTGGACAACGCTGAGGCGCCGACCGAATAGCCAAAGCCCCAGATGAGGATCGCTTCGAGCACGAAGTTGCCAATGGCGGTGATCACCGCCACGACCAGCGGCCGCACCGTGTCCTGGAGCCCGCGGAGGTAGCCAACACCGGCCAGCATGATCAGCATGGCGGGCAGACCAAACGCGCTGATGCGCAGGTAGGTCACCGCAAACTCGATGACCTCGGGAATCTGATCGCCTCCGAGCAGCCGCAGCAACGGTCGGGCTGCCAGGGCGACGGCCGCGCCCAGAATCACGCCGACCCCTGCGGCCAGCCACAGACTCTGCACTGCCTGATGCGCAGCTTTGCGCTCTTCGCCGGCACCAATCAGTCGAGCCACCGCACCGGTGGTGCCGTAGGCCAGGAAGATGAACAATGCCAGCGTCAGCAACAGCACCTGACTGGCCAGCGCCAGACCGCCCAGTTCGTTGACGCCGTCGTCGCCGATGTTTCCAACCACCGCGGTATCGGCCAGGAGGTACAGGGGCTCGGCCACCAGCGCACCGAATGCCGGAAGCGCCAGCTTCCAAATCTCGGTGTCCCGCTCGGTAAACCACCGACTCAAGGAAGATCCTCGACCCCGAAGCCATGGCGGCCGCGGCAGTGAACCTTGGGTGGGAACGCCGTGGCGATGACAACCAACCCATCACGTTCGTAGTCGGCAAGAAAGACCGGAGACAGCGACACGCGGCGACTTTAGGCGCGCCGTCCTCTCCCAAAGGCGCAAAAGAGTAGAGGAGGTGCCGAAGCACCTCCTCTGTTCAGAGATCCAGGTGGCGGGAACCTGTCTCTGTATGTCGAAAGCCATATGGGCGGCGGGAGCCCTGGCTTTCGATTTTGTGAGGCCCTCTCGCCCGAGGACCCCAGACCCATCGATCTGTATGCAAGACGTTGCGGAGCCAGGAGAAGTCGCGGGATGGGGCAAACAAATTTCTTCCCGCGCTCGGCGCCCGGCGAGAAGGTCATCGACCGGGGTCTCGCCGAACTTGAGAAATTTCTTCGCGTGACTATCGAAGGCTGATCTGGTGCCGTTTGTGGGTTCATCGCGGGACGCGTACGCTGCAACCGCCCACCGCGAAAACGTTTTCAGGAGTGACCATGCCACGATTGCAACGAATCGGACGGTCATGGCTCGACGGCGCCGTGGGCTATGAGATCTACGCCCGCTCCTTTGCTGACAGCACCGGGGACGGCTTCGGCGATCTGGCGGGTTTGACCCACCACCTGGACTACCTGGCCTGGCTGGGCGTGGACATCATCTGGTTGACGCCCATCTATCCGTCGCCGGATCACGACCACGGCTATGACGTGGCCGACTACCTCTCGGTCCGCCCCGAACACGGCACGGTGGCCGATGTCGAAGCGCTGGTCCAACGAGCCCACGAGCTCGGCATGCGGTTTGTCATGGACATCGTCCCCAACCACACATCGTCCGAACATGAGTGGTTCAAAGCGGCGCTCGCCAACCCTGACGGTCCGGAGCGGGACATGTACCTGTTTCGGGATCCCGCGCCCGATGGCGGCCCACCCAACAACTGGATCAGCCACTTCGGGGGTCCGGCCTGGACCTTGGACGAGGCGAGCGGGCAGTACTACTGCCACCTCTTTGTGGCCGAGCAACCGGACCTCAACTGGCGCAACCCGGCGGTCCTTGATGCCTTCGACGACATCTATCGATTCTGGTTTGAGCGGGGGGTCGACGGATTCCGGATCGACGTGGCCCACGGACTGCTCAAGCATCCGAGCTTCGCGGACAATCCGCGCACGTCCACGCCCGGACCCGACGCGGGTCCGTTGGAGATCTTCTTCTCCTATGACCACCGCCACGACATGAATCAGGAGGGCAACGTCGAGATCTTTCAACGGTGGCAGGCCATCGCCGCCGACTATGACGCGACCCTTCTGGCTGAGGCCTTTTCTCCGAACAAGCGTCAACTCGCCAGCTATGTGGGCCCCAATGCGCTGGACCTGACGTTTTTCCTGGATCCGGGATGGACCGGTTGGGACCCAGCCAAACTCGTCAACGAGTTCCTGGAGATGGCCGATATCGAGTCCGACGGTGTGTCCTGGGTGATCAGCAACCACGACAACCCGCGGCCGGTCAGTCGGTTCACCAAGGAGTTGACCGGCCATCCCGATCGGGTCGAACGCGGCCGGCAGCGGTCACTGGCGGTCACGGTCCTGCAGATGGCACTGGGTGGGGTTCCTTTCCTCTACTACGGCGAAGAGTTGGGCCTTGCCGATGGCGCGGTGGATCCAGGCAAGCGCGAAGACCCTCTCGCCACCCGCAACCAGGAATCAGGCGATGAGGCGCGGGACGTCGCTCGGACGCCCATGCCGTGGGACAGTTCGCCGTTCAACGGTTTCTCCACCACCCAGCCGTGGATATTCAGTGCACCCCGACCGCCCCGTGACACCGTGGCGTCGCAGCGATCCAATCCCGACGCTCCGGTCCACCAATACCGCGCCCTTCTGCAATTGCGTCGGGACCATCCCGAGATCTGGCAGGCCGACTACCAGCGGCTTGCTTCGCCGTCGCCCGAAGTGGCAATCATTGGTCGTGGTCCATTGGTGACCGTCGCCAATCTTGGCCCTTCGGAACTTGAGGTGCCGTTGGCCGGCGGCTCGTGGCGGGTGTTGTTTGGGTCCCAGGGGGGCGTCCAACTCGACGCCGCTCCATCGGGTGGTCAGACCCTGCAGGTTCCTCCCGAGACCAGTGTGATTGTGCGCTTCGGCTGATCCATGGCCCGCACGACCATCAACGACGTGGCCAAACGCGCCGGCGTGTCGGTCGCCACGGTCAGCCGCGCATTGCGCGGCCTGCCCAACGTCTCGGCATCAACGCGCCGTCGGGTGGAAGCCGCCGCCGAGGCGCTCAGCTATGCGGCTGACTCGCGAGCGTCGAGTCTGGCTTCGGGCCGCACCAACATTATTGGCCTGGTCGCCCCGGATTTCGGTTCCTGGTACGTCAGCCAAACCGTCGCCGGGGTGGAGAAGGCTCTGGCGGCGGTGGGCTACGACCTGCTTGTTCTGGGCGTACCGCGTTCTCCGGACCGAGAGGAAGTCTTTGCCGAGCGGCTGGCAACGCGTCGGCTCGATGGACTGTTGCTGGTTGACTTCTTCGTGCAAAGCGAGTTGAGAACGCTGCTGTTGTCCGACAGCGATCTGCCGATTGTGGCGATGGGGGAGACCATCGACGGCCTCACCTCCCTGACCATCGACAACGTTGCCGGTGGCCGCATGATGGTCGAACATCTGGTCGAGCTTGGCCATCGCGACATCGTGTACCTGGGCGGCAACCCTACCGGTCAGAAAGCGGCCGCTGACGTGTTGCGCCGGGTTGGAGCATCCGGGGCGGCCGAAGCTGCGGGTCACGGCCCGCTGCGGATTCAGATTGTGAGCTATGACATCACCGGTGGTCGTGACGGGTGGCATGAGCTGCAGGCGTCCGGCCTGCCGACCGCGGTCCTGTGTGGTTCTGACGAAGTCGCCATGGGGTTCATGTTCGCTGCTCGGAGAAGTGGCGTTGAGGTGCCGAAGGATCTCTCGGTGGTCGGATTCGATGATCACGAGATGGCCGAAGCGCTCGGATTGACCACCGTGCGCCAACGCGTACGCGCCAATGGAATTCGGGCCGTCGAACTCCTGCTGGCCCAGATCGCCGAGCCCGATCTCCCGCGGGAAAATCATGTGGCCGATCTTGAACTGGTGACCCGGGCAAGTTCTGGACCGCCGAATTGATGAGCCATCGACGGCGGACTAAGGTTTCCCAATCGAAGTGTGTAAACGTTTTCATACCTTGAGGAGGGGTCAGGAATGACGAGAAAACTTATGAGGGTCTGCGCAGTGTGCTTTGCGCTGGCGATGTTCGCCAGTGCATGTGGAAGCACCGCTGCGGTAGTTGACAACAGTGCAGCCGATGCCGCCAACGCGGCTCGGGAAGAGGCCGAAGCTGCCGCATCTGCGGCCCAGAGCGAAGCCGCAGAGGCCATGGCCGCCGCAGATGCCGCCAAGGCAGAAGCATCGGCCGCAATGGCCGAAGCCGAAGCCGCTCAGGCCGAAGCTTCCGCCAACGCCGAGCGCGCCGATGCCGCGGAAAGCGCCGCGGCTGACGCGGCCACCGCCGCACCCGCCGCCTTGACTACGGTCACCATCTCCGGATCTGAACGGTCCGAAGCTGAGGCAGGCGCATTGAACTTCGCCCTGGAGCAGTTTGGTCTTGAAAACGGCATCAACGTCGTGTACAAGGGCTCGGCCAACTGGGAGACCGACATCGGCCTCCAGCTTTCCGCCGGCGCCAACCCCGACATCGGCATCTACCCCCAGCCCGGTGGTCTCGCCACCGCAGCCGGCGACGGTCACGTTGAGATTGTCCCCGACGAGGTCATGGCGAGCATCGCCGAGAACTGGTCAACTGGCGCCATGGGCTTCGGCAACGTGGACGGCGTCCAGTACGGCATCCCCACCAAGAACGACCTCAAGTCCCTTGTCTGGTACCAGCCAGCTCGGTTCGAAGCCGCAGGCTATGAGATTCCTGAAACCCTTGACGATCTGTTTGCGCTGAGCGACACGATGATCGCTGACGGCAACACCCCATGGTGTGTTGGCATCGAGTCCGGTAACGCCACCGGCTGGCCATTCACCGACTGGGTTGAGGACATGATGCTGCGCACCACCACGCCGGAGAACTACGACGCCTGGGTCGCCGAGGAGCTTGACTTCTCGAGTCCAGAGGTCACTGCCGCCATGGAGATCATTCTCGAACAGTGGAACAAAGAAGGCGCCGTGTTTGCGGCTGGCGGCAGCGTTGCGACCACCGCCTTCCAGGCCAACGGTGAACCGCTGGTAAACGGCGACTGCTTCATGCACCGCCAGGCCAGCTTCTTCTCGTCCTTCTTCCCCGAAGGCACCCCAATCGCCGACGGTAGCGAAGGCGCCGTCGACGTGTTCTACCTGCCATCCAACAGCGATGAGAAGCCAGTACTCGGTGCCGGTACGCTCGCCGCCGCCTTCAACGACCGCCCAGAAGTCTGGCAGGTCATTGAATACATGGGCTCGCCAGAGTTCGCCAACGCTCGTCAGACCAAGCAGGCCGAGCTGTTGCAGGGTGACAGCGAAGAGCAGGTTGCCTCGGGCTTCATCACCGCCAACCGTGGCGTTGACGCTTCGCTCTGGCTGCCAATCGAGCAGTCGTTCATCTCGATCATGCAGGATGCGGAGATCTTCCGTTTCGACGCATCGGACCTGATGACCAAAGAACGCAACCGTGCGTTCTGGGACGAAGGCACCGCCATTGTCAACGGCGACAAGACCATTGAAGAAGGTGCTGCCGCCATCGATGAGGCTGCTGGCGGCGCCTGAGCAAAGTCGGTGCTGCACGGACAGCACCATTTGGTGAATACGTGGGGTCGGCCTCCGGGCCGGCCCCAGTGTTTTTAGAGTAAGTGTTTTTAGAGTAAGTGTTTTTAGAGTAAGTGGTTGTTTTGAGAGCAACTGTTTTCAGAGCAACTGTTCTCAGAGTAAGCGCAGCTATCTGAGTGGTTGCCAGTAGGGATTTCGGGGGGCTGTTTTGTTCGTGGGGTTGGTGGCATGATTTGGCTGGGGCTCGTCGTCATGGCGGGGCTGATCTTTGTTCTCGGGCGGGCGTTCCTGCGGACCTTGCGCACGCAGCCGATGCGGGCGCTGGTCATCGGCGGTGTGGTCTTTGGAGCCGTTGCCTTTTCGGCTTCGCTGGGTGACTCCGGCCTGGTCGACATGGCCAGGAGCGACCAGATGGAGCGCGTGCTTCGCATGCTGGCCACCGTTGCCATCTCGGTGGCGTTCTGTATTGGACTCTGGGTGCTGCTCAATCTGGCGGTTGGTCAGGCAGAACGAAAGTGGGCGGTGTTCAGCGGGCTGGCCGCCGCCACCGTAGGCGCACTCATCTTTGGTCTTTTGCGCGGGAATCGGTCCCTCGATGCGTTGGTGGCCACGCCCGATCCTCAGATCTTTGGCACCGGCCAGGGTTGGTTCGGATTGATCGAGTGGCCCCTGGTCGGTGCGGTCCTCTTTGGCGTTGGCATCTTTGCTGCGAAGTCGATTCCCAACCGCGTCGCTCGATCGGTTGTTGCTGCGGCAGTGGGTGTCAGTGCCGCGGTGCTCATTGCGCCACGAACCAAACTCTGGCAGCGGCCCGCCATGGACTGGACCGCATCGCTCGGCCTCGCGGTGGTTGGCGCCGTCATCGGCCTGGTCCTGGCAACCTCTTTGCAAAAGCGGGTCCGGGGCGGCATTGTTGGTGCCGGTCTGGGGTTTGGCGTGGGCTCCTGGATCGTTCCTCCGTTTCTGGAAACGGTCGCGGTGCCGTGGATCAACACCATCGTGCCGTTGGCGCTCATCATGATTGGCTGGGCGTGGATCGCCGAACCGTCCATGCGCGAGCGCTCAATCTTTGACGGCCGAGCACGAGCATTCGTGTTTCTGGGTCCGGCCCTGGGCTTCCTTCTGGTCTCGCTGGTGATCCCCGCATTCCGAACCGGGGTTCTCTCGTTCAACAATCGACGCGGGAACGAGTACGTGGGCTTTGACAACTACGAACGGTTGTTCACCGCGTCGGATTCGTTCGACCTGTCGGACTGGCGCAACATGTTCACGTCCAACCTCTTCTTTGCCGCCGTGATCCTGTTTGCCATTGGCACCATCGTGGCGGTGGTCAGCGGTACGCGGCGAAACGGCACCGCCAGCTGGGACAACGGGCCCACCAGCACGGGCGCCTTGTTGTTCGGTCTGTTCCTCTTGTCGTTCGCAGTGTTGTCCACGCTTCGCGGGACGTTCTTCAACAACATCTGGTGGGTGATCACGGTGGTGACGGTGACCACCGTCGCCGGACTTGCGGTTGCGGTACTTGCCGACCGCGCCACATGGGGAGAGAACCTGGCCAAAAGCCTGATCTTCATGCCCATGGCCATCTCATTCGTTGGCGCCTCGATCGTTTGGCGATTGCAGTTCCAAGCCCGTGATGTTCGGAAGAACCAAACCGGCGTCCTCAACGCGGTGTGGGTGGCGCTTGGACGACTCAGCAACTCGGGACTGCCCCGGTTGATCGTCATGGTCGTGCTGGCGGTCCTGCTGGCATGGGCGTTGTGGCGGCTGGTCAGCCGAGCCCGCGCCGGCCTGGCTTTCACCGGCATGTCCATTGTGAGCTTCATCCTCGGCTGGTTCCTCTACCGGTTCGCCGGTCCGCGGCTGGGCGGGTTCCGAAACGACAACGGCGAGATTGTGCCCGAGACTGTGCAGTTCATTACCGAGACGCCGTTCAACAATGTTTGGCTGATGGTGATTCTGATCTGGATGCAGACCGGCTTTGCCATGGTGATCTTCTTCGCAGCCATCAAGGCGGTTCCGTCCGAGTACATCGAAGCGGCCCACGTGGATGGCGCAACGCCCGCGCAGACCTTCTTTGGCATCACGCTTCCAACCATCATGCCCACCGTTGGCGTGGTCGTAACCACGCTGATCGTCCTGGTCACCAAAGTCTTTGACATTGTGGCCGTCGCTGGTCTTGGTGGACGGTTTGGCAACAACGTGCTGGCCAATGAAATGTTCGCAGAATCGTTTCAGGTGCAGAACATTGGATTGGGCGCCGCAGTCGCCATTGTCATGTTCCTGCTGGTCCTGCCGGTAATGAGTTACAACGTGTGGAACATGCAACGGGGAGAAGCCTGATGGTCGCCACCAGCACGAACGCCGGCTCGCCATCTTCGGGCGGAGCCGGCCAACGCCTTTATCAGAAGCTGTCCGACATCCCCACCGGCGCGCTCTGGGTGCTCGTCCTGATTTGGACGCTGCCCAGCCTCAGCTTGTTCGTCAACTCGTTCCGCAATCGTGACGCGCAGCGCAACGACGCGTTCTGGAACATTGTGAACGAACGCGACGCCACGATTGAAAACTACGAGTCGGTGCTGACCGCCGACGCCACCAACAACCTGACCGACTCGATTGTCACCAGCTTCGCCATCGCCGTTCCCGCCACGATCATCCCCATCGCGTTTGCGGCGTTTGCGGCCTACGGGTTTGCGTGGATGGACTTCCGGGGCAAAAACTGGTTGTTCGTGGCCACCGTCTCCCTGCTGGCCGTACCGCTGCAGGTGGCGCTGATCCCGCTGCTCCAGCTCTTTGGTGACGGCGACCCCTTTGGTGGTGCGCACCTGACGCTTCCGCTCACTGACAAGACACTCACGCTGCTGCCCGTCAACGATCTGGTGGGCACGCCTGCGGCAGTCTGGTTGACCCACACCGGTTTCGCCATGCCGTTCGCCATTTTCCTGCTGCACAATTACATCGTGCAGTTGCCCAAAGAGCTGTTTGAGTCGGCGCAGATCGATGGCGCCAACCACTTCGGCATGTTCTGGCGACTTGTGCTGCCCCTGTCCATTCCGGCGCTCGCCTCGTTCGCCATCTTCCAGTTCCTGTGGACCTGGAACGACTACCTCATCGCCAACACAATGTTGGGCTTCGGCGACACCGCCGCGCCCACCACGGTGTTCATTGCCAACCTCGCAGGCGACTTCGACAACACCGATCACTTGTTGACGTCGGCCGCGTTTGTGCAGGCCTTCTTCCCGATCGTCGTTTTCTTCAGTCTTCAGCGATACTTCGTAAGCGGGATCCTCGCCGGGTCAGTCAAAGGCTGATCCCCAAAGCTCCAAAGGACCATGTCCATGTCTGTTGTCCCCGCCTCCCTCGTCAATGCTGGTCCCCGTACGGTGGGCCAGTTCCAGGTCGGCCCCATCTCCTACGGCCAGTGGCGATACACCAGCGATGATCTGGCCGCCGCGCAACGGCTGGTGGAGGTGGCGCTCGACGCCGGAATGAACCTCATCGATACGGCCGACGTCTACGGCTTCGACTGGGGTGGTACCGGCTTCGGCAGCGTTGAGGACCTCCTGGGCAAGGTAATGGCGGGTTCGCCGGGTCTACGTGAGCGCATGGTGCTGGCGACCAAGGGAGGGATCATGCCGCCACTGCCCTATGACTCCAGCGATGCCTACATTCGGTCGGCCGTGGACGCATCGCTGACGCGATTGCAGACCGACGTGCTCGACTTGTACCAAATCCACCGCCCGGACATGTTCACCCACCCGGCGCAACTGGCCGAGACACTGTCGTCGCTGCGCGATGCCGGCAAGATCAAAGAAGTTGGCGTGTCCAACTTCACTCCTGACCAATATGAATCATTGGCCGCGCACCTGCCGTTTCCGCTGGCCACCACCCAACCGGAGTTCTCGGCGCTGCAGCTGGCCCCCATGCGCGATGGCACCTTCGACAAAGCCATGCGCGATGGCGTGGTACCAATGGCCTGGAGCCCGCTGGGTGGCGGTCGCCTGTTCCTTGAACCCACCACCATTGCCGACGACGCCCCGTATCCCGAACTGATCACGCTCCTGGATGCGCTGGCCGAACGCGAAGGCGTGGATCGGGCCGCCATCGCCATTGCCTTTGTGTTGGCGCATCCGTCCGCACCCATCGCCATCATCGGCACCCAGCAGGAGGCGCGCATCCAGTCGGCGACGACCGCCCTGGGTGTGACCCTGACCCGTCAGGACGTCTACGGCATCGTCCAAGCCAGCGAAGGGGTCCCGCTGCCATGAGTCAGCCAATTGAAGTCGCATGGTTCAGCGCGCTCTGCGACGACGATTACGAGTTTCTTGGCGTGCCCGACCCGGCGCTGCGCAGCTCCTGGGAGCACTGCCGAAACATCGTGCAGACCGCGGATGGACACGGCTTCGACAACGTCTTGTTGCCATCGGGATACGAGCTGGGAATCGACTCGGTCTCGTTTGCCGCTGGCATCGCCACCTGCACGGAACAGATCAATCTGCTGCTCGCGGTGCGCATGGGGGAGATGTGGCTTCCGCAGCTGGCGCGCCAGCTGGCCACCATCGATCACATGGCTGGCGGGCGTCTCACGATCAACATCATCTCCAGCGACATCCCGGGCGAGAAGTTGGAGTCAGCACCCCGCTATCAACGAACGCTCGAATCGATGCTGGTGCTGCGTCAGCTCCTCAACGGCGAGTCAATCGACTTCCACGGTGACTTTGTGAATCTGACCTTGGATCCACCCCGGATACGGACGGTCTCGGGATCATGCCCACCGTTCTATTTCGGCGGCTTCAGTGAGGCGGCCAAAGAGACTGCGGCGGCCGCGGCTGATGTGTTTCTGACCTGGCCCGACACCGTGGACTCGGTCGCCGGGACCATCGTTGACATGGTGGAGCGAGCGGACCGTCACGGTCGGTCGCTTCGTTACGGACTCCGGTCTCATGTCATCGTTCGCGAAACCGAGGATGAAGCTCGGGCCGCCGCCGACAAGCTGATCAGCCGACTCGACGCCGAAGAAGGCGAGAAGATCCGGCAGAAGAGCCTGGACACCGCCTCGGTGGGCGTGGCCCGCCAGTCGGCTCTCCGTGAAGCCTCAACCGACGACGGTTACGCCGAGGCCAACCTGTGGACCGGCGTGGGTCGGGCCCGGTCCGGTGCCGGTGCGGCGATCGTTGGCGACCCTGACCAGGTGGCGGCAAAGCTTGCGGCCTATCAGCGGGTAGGGGTTGAAGCCTTCATCCTGTCGGGCTATCCGCACATCGACGAGTGCGATCTGTTTGCCCGTCACGTACTTCCGCAACTGAACCACACGAAGCTGCACTGAACATTTGCGCTCGTCATTTGCGCTCGCTTCGCGGGGACAGCCCGTGCTGCATCAGCCTCGGATGGCTTGACCCGAATCGAGGTCGAAGAAGTGGGCCTGGTCCAGGTCGATGGCCACCGGGTGGGTGTCACCATGACGAACAGGTGATGCGGGGTTGAAACGAGCCGCCATCAGGGTGGTGGTGCGGTTGAGAATGTCGGCCCCCATACCGCCGTCTTCGAGATCCAGGGCGTCTTCGGAGAAGACAGGCTTGGCATCGAGCTCGAAGTACACGATCTTTTCGAAGCCGAGTGCTTCAACGTTACTGACCGTTGCCGGCACGGTCTGAGCGCCGGGAAGATAACTGGGGTCGTCGAGGTCCTTGGGGCGCACGCCCAGAACAACCGGCTTGCCAAGGTAGCCGCGCAGAGCCGGGCGCTTCTCAAGAAGCGACGCTGGCAGCTGCAGCGTGTGGGAACCCATGGTGACAGCAACTGCGCCATCGGCCGCAGTAATTTGCGCCTCCAAAAGATTCATGGACGGCGAACCAATGAACGCGGCGGTGAACAGGTTTTCGGGCTCGTCGAACAAGGTCTGCGGGGCGGCCACCTGTTGCAGAACACCTCGGTTGATCACCGCAACCCGGTCAGCCATGGTCATGGCCTCGACCTGGTCGTGGGTGACGTAGAACGTGGTGACGCCCACCTCTCGCTGAAGATCGGTGATCTCGGCCCGCATCTGGACCCGGAGCTTGGCGTCCAGGTTGGAGAGCGGTTCGTCCAGCAGAAACACCTGCGGACGGCGCACAATGGCGCGGCCCATGGCCACGCGCTGGCGCTGACCACCGGAGAGTCGAGCCGGCTTGCGGTCCAGAAGTTCGGTCAGTTCCAGAATGCGAGCGGCGTTGTCCACCCGCTCCTTGATCTCCGACTTGGGCAGCTTGGCCAGCTTCAGCGCGAAGCCGATGTTTTCGCCCACAGTCATGTGGGGATACAGCGCGTAGTTCTGGAACACCATGGCGATGTCACGGTCTTTGGGTGGTAGGTCGTTGACCACCCGACCGCCAATCGAGATTTTGCCGCCGGTGAGCTCTTCGAGCCCGGCGATCATGCGCAAGGTGGTGGACTTACCGCAGCCTGACGGCCCGACCATAACGAGGAACTCGCCGTCCTGAATCTCAAGGTTGAGATCTTTGACCGCCATAAACCCGTTGTCATACGTTTTCTCAACGCCTTCGAAAACTACATTGCCCACAGCAAATCATCCCCTTGTCAGTACCAACGACACTAGCGCAGCTGCGGTTCCCGTTGCGAATCAACCAAGTCTCGGCTGTACGGTTCTGGGGGTGGCGCGCTTGGTGGCATTGGAGACGGCGTTCGCCCCGGATGCGGGCGCCCGGTTTGTGGCAGAACTGCAGCGAATCTGGAACCAGGGAAACGCCGCGCTGCCGGTGGACCACCGACTGCCCGGGCCCGCCCAAAGATCACTTCTGAAGAGCATGCGGGTGGGAGAGGATGTGCTTCCCGGTGATGCCCTGGTCCTGGCCACCAGCGGAACCACTGGTGCCCCCAAGGGCGTGACCCTCACCCACGACGCGATCGCCGCATCGGCCGCCTCCAGTTCCTCCCGGCTGCAGGTTGACCCCCAAACCGACCGGTGGCTGGCGTGTCTACCGCTGGCCCATATCGGCGGACTCGGCGTCGTCCTTCGAGCGTTGTGGTCCGGTACGCCGGTTGACGTGCATCCCGGCTTCGACGCTCAAACAGTGGATGCGTCTTCGGCAACGCTGGTGTCGCTGGTTCCCGCCGTGCTTGCCCGCATCGACACCACTCGATTCCGTACGATTCTGCTGGGCGGTTCCGCCATTCCGGCTGATAGACCGACCAACACCGTTGCCACCTACGGCATGACCGAAACCGGCGGGGGCATCTACTACGGACGGGCCGCCCTTGACGCGGTGGAGATCCGAGCAGGTGACAGCGGCGAAATCGAAGTGCGCGGACCAATGTTGTTTCGTTCGTACCGCAGCCCGGTGCCCGGTGACGTGCTGGGGGAGGACCCGCGGGGCGAGGATCGATGGTTTGGCACCGGAGATCTCGGCTCCTTTGATGATGGCGTCCTGCAGGTGAGCGGCCGGGCCGGCGACCTGATCGTGACCGGCGGGGAGAACGTCTGGCCGGGTCCGGTCGAGGCAATCCTTCGTCGACATGGCGCCGTGGCGGACGTGGCGGTGATCGGTAGACCCGATGCCACCTGGGGACAGCGGGTCGTGGCCGTTGTCGAAGTGGTCGAGGGTACAGAAGCGCCATTGCGGGAAGAACTACGAGAGATGGTTGCGGCGGAGCTGCCCGTGTTTTGTGCCCCCAAGGCAGTGGAAGTCGTCACATCGTTGCCGCGGACGGCGCTGGGCAAGATTCGGCGGGTGGTGTTGTGAGCGAGATCCCCGGCATGCAGATGCAGGTGCGGCTTCTTTCGCTCCCAACCCGGGAGGTGTTGTCTGCGGCCCATGATGAGACCGCGGCGCGGGGCGCGGCCGCAACGGATCGCCTTCTTGTTGTCGTGCGGCTGCAGATCGGCCGCTGGGAGGGGTGGGGCGAGTGCAGCGCCCTCAACCGACCCACGTACTCCAACGAGGACGCGCGACAGAGCTTCCTCGCTTTGAGCGGACAATCCGACGATGAACCCGGGCCGATGGCGCAGGCGGCAACGGTGATGGCCATGCGAGACCTGACGCTCAAACGGCGAAACGTGTCACTGGCCAGTGATCTGGCGGGCTGGGACCATCAGGCATCGGTCCCGGCCGGTGCGGCTCTGGGAATTGCCAATCCGGATACGTTGGCGGCTCGGGCCGCTGACCTCTTTGCGGCCGGCTACCAGCGAATCAAGATCAAGGTGATGCCGGACCACGTGACCAACGCGGCGCGGGTTGTGCGGGATGCGGCTCCCGGCGTTGAGCTGCAGGTTGACGGCAATGGCTCCTTCGGACCCGACGACATTGCTGAGCTGGCCTGTCTGGAAGGTCTGGGGGTCGCCGCTATCGAACAGCCTTTTGCTGTTGATGACGTCTCGTCGGCGGCATCGTTGGTGCAGGCGGTGGAGATACCGGTCGTGGCTGATGAGGCGGTGACAACCGTGGCCGATGCCGAGCGGTTGGCGGCCGCGGGCGCGCTGTCGGGAGTTTCAATCAAAGCCCCCCGGGTTGGCGGCATCCCAGCGGCGATCGAACTCCTGGACTGGTGTGTGGATCGAGGCATGGCCGCCACCGCCGGCGGCATGTTGGAGAGCGGGCTGGGGCGCCATGCGCTGACCGCGCTGGCTGCGCATCCCGGTTTCACGCTCGCCGGGGACATCTCGCCCGCTCAGCGGTGGTTGGCCGCTGATCCATGGCCTGACGTGGCGATGGTGGGCGGTCCCGGCGCCGGGGTCGTGCTGGTCCCCACCGGCGCCGGAGTTGCGCCTTCGCCCGACCCCGAGTTGCTCGATGAGTACACGATTGACCAGTCAGGCTGACGAGCCGGTTTCACGGTTCCGCTGTCACGATCCGAGCGCCAGTGTCCACCACCGTCGGTCTTGGCCCGGTACAAGGCTCGATCGGCCTGTCGCAACAACGCCCGTTCCCGGACGAGCTCTGGCGAGCTGACGGCCACCCCGACCGAAGCGCCGATGTGGACAACGTGACCGTGCAGCGGGAACGGTTTGGCGACGGCATCGACAATGCGCTCGGCCACGGCCTCGGCCTGGGCCGGGTCCTCGCACCGCATGGCAACAACAAATTCGTCACCGCCGTATCGAGACACACAGCCCGCGCCAGCGGCGGCCGCGGCCAGCCGACGGGCTACCTGGATGAGTAGCTCGTCGCCCACGGCATGGCCACACTGGTCATTGACCTGCTTGAACCGATCCAGGTCCACATAGAGCACGGCAACTTCGGTGCCATGAACGGTGCGATGTTCGAGGGCGTTGGCCATGAAACGCTCGATTCCCAGTCGGTTGGCGAGTCCGGTCAGGCCGTCTTCGGCACTGCGGCGTTCGAGGTCCTCATTCATGGCGTTGAGGTTGGCAATCAACTCGTTGTTCTGCACCATCAGCTCCGCCCGTTGGTTGGCCTGCTTGTTGGTGAGCTTGGCCAGCACTGCGAGGTAGACGGCCGACGGTGCCACCAACAGCCAGATGCCGCGCGAATCAGGATGGCCCGAGATGATGAACGCGCTGATCACGATCACCGAAAAAGTGACGTGATACGCAAGAAATGATCGGAAGACGGGGGAGGCCTCAACCACGTTGGCCGCCATCACCAATCCAATCAGTACCGCCAGGTACAACTGTGCGGTGGGTTCCGCGGGCAACAGGATCCAGAAGTAGGCGCCCCACGCCACGCCGCCCACAAAGTTGCTGAGGGCGTATCGGTTGGTCCGATAATCCGGACTGGCAGTTTGGACGCCGCGCAGCAGTACGAGGGCCAGCATCGTCATCAGCACCAGCACGCCAACGCCGGCGGCCAGGCGAATCGGGCGTCGCAGGCCCAGGGAGATCAAGCCAAGGACAGCGCCCATGATCGGCGAGCCAAAGACGTTCGCTCGAAGCACGCGGTGGTGGTCGTCAAGGAGGATCGTCCGTACCTGATCGCGTCGAGCTGAACCAGCGATCCTGGCATCAAAGGAGTGGGCGGCCATACCCATTCACTCGGCACTGGTACCCGCAACCTGAGGGGCGGCCTGATGCAGATGGCCCAGTTCAGCGCGTCTGGTGGAAATCGATCCACTCCAGAATGGACCCCAGGGTCATTTCCGGCTGCTCCAGGTGGCACGCATGGCCGGCAGACCGAATCAGGGTCGTGGTGGCGTTGGGGCCAATCCGGGCTTGCATCATCTCCGCCTCGTGCTGAAACTTGTGGTCGGTGTCGCCGACCATGAGCAGCACCGGGATACTGATCTGCTGCAGACGGTCATGGAGTGGTTCCTGCTGGCCGGTGCCGCAGCGGCGTAGCGATTCGGCCAGTCCTTCGGGCCGGTTGGAAAGGCGCTCACTGCGAAACTGCGCGTCGACGGGAAGTTTGGCGAAGAGTGGGTTGCTCAACCACTGGTCAACGAACCCCTCGAAGTCCTCGGTCAACTCGAGCGCTCGTTGATTGTCCAGCTTGGCGCGGGCGTGGCGTTCGGACGCGTCGATGATGCCCGCACTGGCCCCGATCAGCACCAGCGCTCGCAGTTCGTGTTGACTTCGAAGCGCCGCGTGCAGTGCCATTCGACCGCCCATGGAATAGCCAACAAGGACCGAACCCTCCGCCGTCGCAGCCAGGAGGTTGCCCGCGGTGGTGAGGTCAGCGTGGTCATGAGCAGACGCACCGTGTCCTGGTAAGTCGACGGCGGCGGTGGGCAGAACAGTTGCCAGACGCTCGCCAAGTGTTCCCCAACAGTGACTGTTCTGCATGAAACCGTGAGCAAGCATCACCCGGGTCTCCCGGGGCCAACGGGTGGGGGTGAAGACAGTGACGTTGAGGCTCACCGGAGCAGTATGGCAGCACCTACGATGGCGACGATGACCGAGACTCCACCCGTCACCACCGCGGCCACGTTCTGCGCCACCCTTGTCGACGAGTGGATGCGGGCCGGGCTGACTTATGCGGCCGTTGCGCCCGGTTCCCGATCAACGCCGATGGCCCTGGCACTCGCCGCCCAGGACAACATTGCGGTCCACGTCTTTCATGATGAGCGGGCTGGGGCCTTTGCCGCCCTCGGTCATGGTCTGGCCACCGGCAAACCGGCCGTCGTTCTGTGCAGCAGCGGGACTGCGGGCACCCACTTTCACGCAGCGGTGGTCGAAGCGGACCTGTCGTCGGTGCCGCTGCTGGTGGTCACCGCAGATCGTCCGCCCAAGCTTTGGGACGTCGGCGCACCGCAAGTCATCGATCAGACTCATTTGTATGGCGATGTTGTGCGGGCGTTCCTGGAGCCGGGGGTGCCGGATTCGGCCGACGCCAACATCTGGCGGTCGCTGGCGGCCACGGCCTGGAACGCGGCCACCGGGTCCGCCCAGTGGCCGGGCCCTGTGCATCTCAACCTCAGCTTCGCTGATCCGCTGGTGGGTGAATCTGGTGCGCTTCCACCCGGCCGGGACGCGGGAGCGCCCTGGCATCAAGGTTTGAGACACCACCAACCCCTTTCGTCCGGTGAGGATGTTGCGTCGATCGCGGGTCGAGTTGTTGGTCGAACCGGGGTCATCGTGGCCGGTGGCGGTACGTCGGATCCCGCCGCGGTCCTGGCGCTCGCGCAACGCCTGGGATGGCCGGTGCTGGCTGATCATCGCTCCGGGTGCCGGCGAGCCGATGCGAGCATCAGCTGCTTCGATGCGCTCCTCCGGGATCCACAGTTCGCCGAATCGAATCGACCGCAGGTGATCCTGCGGTTTGGTCAGATCCTCAGCTCCAAGGCGCTCAGCCAGTGGATTGCGGCCAGTGACGCGGACGTGATTGTCGCCCGGACCGGCCGAGTGCCCAGCGACCCCGAACGCGTGGCCCAGACTTTCATCACCGAAGCCGGCTTGGCGATCGCACTGCTGGATCGACTTCCCCCAACGATGACACCGGCGCCGACGTTGAAGGTCTGGAAGGAGGCTGATAAGGAAGCAACCGCAGCCATGGACCCAGTATTGGCGGGGCAGGGATGGAGCGAACCGGCCATGGCTCGTGCGGTGCTCAACAGCATCGGTCCTGACGACGCGTTGATGCTCTCCTCATCCATGCCGGTTCGGGACGTGGAATGGTACGGCGGACCACGGACCGGTATTCGCGTCTTCTCCAATCGCGGGGCCAACGGTATTGACGGTGTTGTGGCAACCGCAATTGGGATTGCCACCACTGGCCTGCGCACCACGGTACTCATCGGCGACGTGGCGTTCCTGCATGACAGCACCGCGCTGATTGCGCTGGCCGGCCGCAACCTGAACCTGACGATCGTGGTTTGTGACAATGACGGTGGCGGGATCTTCTCGTTCCTGCCGCAGCGAAAGCAGTTGGCTGACGAGCGCTTCGAACAGCTCTTTGGTACTCCACACGGTACCGATCTTGAGGCGTTGGCCCGAGCCCATGGCCTCACGGTGGAGCACTGGACCGAGGACCTTCCCGAGCTCACGCCCCGCGGCGTCCGAATCATCATCGCGCCCACTGATCGAGCGGCAAACGTGGCTCACCACGACGCCCTCAACGCGGCGGTGGCCAACCGGGACTGACCGGATCAGAGATCGGCGATGGCCTGTTCGGCGTCGGGCCACGGACTCAGGAGTGGTCCGAGCATCGCCTGAAACTTGGACCGGGTTTCGTCGAGCTCGGCTTGCGGATCGCTGTCGGCCACCACGCCAACGCCGGCAAATACCGACGCCCGGTTATCGGTGATTTCGGCACTTCGCACGCTCACCGCAAATGCACCGTTGCCCGCGGCGTCGACCCATCCCGTGGGGCCGGCATAGCGCCCCCGTTCTGCTCGCTCGTGCGTGGCGATCATCTGCAACGCCACATCCTGGGGGTCGCCTCCCACCGCCGGGGTTGGGTGGGTGGCGGCCACCAATTCCAGAACCGACGCTGGTGGCGAGCTGAGCACGCCTTCCACCAGCGTGCCCAGGTGGTGCACGTTGGCAATGGTGACAACCGAGGGTTCCGGTTCGGCGTCCACGTACGAACAGAACGGCAGCAGTTCGCGCAGAAACCAGTCGATGGTGATCTGATGCTCACCCCGATCTTTGAGTGAGTGCCGCAACCGGTCGGCAGACGCTGCGTCCTGGGCCGGGTCTGGGTAGCGGGGCGCAGTGCCCGCCAACGGGTGGGCCTGCACCACCGTGGCGTTGCGGCTGACCAACAACTCGGGAGACGCGCCGATGAAGCCGTTCACTCGGAAGAGGTTGGCGGACGGGAAACGGTCGGCTGCGGTGGACAGGACCCGGGCAATGTTGATCGGCACGCTCTGTTCAAAGGCGGCTTCCCGAGCCAGCACAACTTTGTTGAGTTGGCCGTCAGCGCGGATGGAGTCCCGAACGGTGGCCACGATCTGGTCCCGCCATTGGTCGGGCGCCAGGACCGAGGACAGTTTCCAGGTGGCATGAGGTCCCGGGGCAGTCAGGGGACGACGATCGACGGTCATGATGTTGGCCAGGACTGCCTCAGGGTTGGGCGGACCATCGCTGGTGATCGAGAGCCAGCGCTGCCCCTGCTCATCCTCGCCCAACAATATTTCGGGGATGATGAGCGTGCCCGGGGTATTTGGGTCAAAATCCATGGCGGCGAAGGCCACCGGTCCGGTGCCCGCCACCTCGGGCAGCGCATTGGGTCCCTGCAACTCGGCCAGAGTGGCCTGGGCCGCCAAGGCGCCATGGGGCCGGTGGATGGTGATGGTGCGGGCCACCCCGAGTCCGGCCAGCACCCGCCCCTGGCCTCTCCACAGCAGTCCGGAGCGGGCACCAAACTGCACGAGGTCCATGCCACCGAAGCCCGGCAGCATCATCGTGGTTGTTTGCACCAGCCGATCGTAGAAGCCAAAAGGTCAAGAGCGGGTGCCGAAGCGGGCCCGTAGCGACCACAATGCAGGGGTGAAGCGTTCGGCATCGGTCACCATCGCAGTTCCCGCCCCGCAGCTGTATGAGGTGGTGGCTGACCTGGCGACCTATCCCGCGTGGCTGGAGTTGGTTGAAACCGCGGCACCGACCAATGCCCCGGGTGAGGACCATGCGTGGCTGGTGACGCTGCGCGCGGCCGTGGGACCTTTCGCCCGCTCCAAGCAACTCCGCATGGTGAGAACCGTCGCCGATGGAACCTCGGTCCGGTTTGAGCGCCAGGAACTCGACGATCGAGATCACGCCAACTGGGTGATGAGCGCCACTGTTGGTTCAACGAACGCAGACCACCAGAGCACGGCCACCATTGAACTGACCTATGAGGGGCGTCTGTGGACCGGGCCTCTGGACGCAGTGCTGGATCGGGAAATAGAGAAGGCGCTCAGTCAGCTGCCGGTGTATCTGCAGCGATCCGCTTCTTGATCTCCACCCACACTTCCTGACCCGTCAAGGCCGTCAATTCTTCGGCCAGCGAATCGACCACCATCTGGTCGCCGGTGAAGGGCTCGGATTCTTCGGTGCAACACCACGCAATCGCGCCACCACCGGATCCCCAGTCGGTCCGGTTCCAGGATCGAAGCGTCTTGACGCCGTCGTCGCCATGGTCGATGCGGACCGGAAGCTGCCAGCACACCGACGGTTTCCAGTCGATGGGTGATTCATTGTCGTCCAGGGCGGACAAATGCAGCGCGCAGCCTTCGCCACCGGCAAACCCCGGGCGATTGTGGAAGATGCAAGCCCCGTCGACCACTCGGGTCAGCGTGCGTTGCTCATCGGCGTAGATACCGCCTTCCGCCGCTTCTTTGGCAAATTGAAACCGAGCCGGGTCCAAGGTCATGCCCAACGCACCAATCATCATCGCCTCGTCCTGGTCCAGGAACTTGGCCCCTTCGGAGCAGCACCCCTGGTTCAGATGTTCAGCCGGCTCGTCAAGAATGCCCTGGCATCCTTTGCCCCAGATGCATTGCCAGCGGGAGCTGAGGAAGCCCACGTCAATGCGCCACTCGGTCTGGTCCACCGGGTCGGCGATAGCAACAAATCGCTCGTCAAAGGCTGGCGCTCCATCAGTATTCACTGGGGCCACCCGCCGTTGGCATCGGCCCAGGCGCGGGCCGCCGGGGTCATAAGGTCCACGGCTCCCGCTCGGGCGGCCGTCGAACTGATTGTCGTCATGTCGGCGGGCAGAGTCAGCAGAACCTCGGCTGGAATGTCAACGAGTGAACCGGCGCGGGGCGCAATGGCCAGCGTTGGCAGTGACGCCAGTGCCATCTGCATGTGATCGGTGGACTGGTAGTAGCGCAACTCGTGAAGTTGTTCCCACTTGTCGGCGCCCATAATCAACACATCGAAGTCAGCGGCGATATCGGCCAGAAGTTGATGCGAGGTGACACTCACCTCAGCCCACCGATGCTGCGCAACCGATGCTCGAGTCACCGCCACCCGTTCATCGAGCGTTGGCCGCGTCACCGAATCCTTGTCGAGCGGCCGTTCGGACAACACCAGGTGTACCTCGTCCAGGTTGTGCTGGCGCCACGCAGCCTCCGCAATCGCAAGATGGGCGGTGGTCGGCGGGTTGAAGGTGGCCGGGAAGACCCCCCGTTTGCGAACCGGGCCGGTTTTGTTCCGTTTGAGGATGGTTCCGGTTTTAATGGCAGACGAACGTGGCATATACTCTCTGCATCATGCCAGTTGATCGCATCGTTGTAGTGGTAACCACCTAGCGCGCATCACTCTCTTGTCGTGCGCCGCCTCCCAGATTGGGAGGCTCTTTCGCTTTTCGGCACCCGTTCCGCCACCAACCCGGTTCTCCGCGATCCCAGACACACCCGTCACCACGAAAGGGACCACCAATGAAGACAGATGGAGCAAATGCTCTCCTTCGAGCGCTCGAGCGCGAAGGCGTCGACGTGGTGTTCGGCATGCCCGGTGGTGCAATTCTGCCGGTCTATGACCCGCTGCTTGACTCTTCCATTCGCCACATCCTGGTGCGGCACGAACAGGGCGCCGGTCACATGGCTGAGGGGTATGCCCACGCCACCGGTCGCCCCGGCGTATGCATGGTGACCTCCGGCCCGGCGGCCACCAACATCGTGACGCCGCTGGCTGATGCCTATATGGATTCCATTCCGATGATCGCCATCACCGGCCAGGTTGGCACCAACGCCATCGGAACCGACGCCTTTCAGGAGGCCGACACCACCGGCATCACCATGGCGGTCACCAAGCACAACTATCTGGTGCAGAGCGCCGATCAGATTCCGCAGGTCGTCCACGACGCCTTCTACATCGCCACCACCGGCCGCCCCGGACCGGTGTTGATCGATCTGCCCAAGAACATCGTCAACCCCAACGACCCGGACTCGATCTTTGAGGATTACATTCCCACAGCCCATGACCTGCCGGGATACAAACCCCAACTGGACGGCGACGCAGCGCTGATCACCGAAGCCGCGGAGATGATGCGGGCCGCAAAGCGACCCGTGCTGTACACCGGCGGCGGCATCCTCAAAGCCCGGGCGGCCAAGGAACTGCTTGAGCTGGCCGAACTGACCGGCATACCCGTGGTCACCACCCTGATGAATCGCGGCGGCTTTCCCGATCGCCATCCGCTCAATCTCGGTATGCCGGGAATGCACGGCAACTACACCGCCGTGACCGCCATGCAGGAGGCCGATCTGTTGGTTGCCCTCGGCGCCCGCTTCGATGATCGCATCACCGGCAAGCTGGACGAGTTTGCGCCCCACGCGGCAGTCATCCACGTGGACATCGATCCCGCCGAGCTCAACAAGGTTCGCCGAGCCAACGTGGGCATCCAGGGCGACGCCCGCCACGTGATTCTGGGATTGATCAACGCCACCAGAGAACTCGGTGGCCATGACTCCCAGGCGGATCGAAGCGAATGGAGGCAACAGCTCAGCGGCTGGCAGGAGAAGTACCCGCTGGTGTTTGAACAGTCCGAACCCGGCCAGCGTCTCATGCCCCACTACGTCATCGAAGAGCTGAGCCGGATCACCCCCGAAGACACCATCGTTGCGTCAGGCGTGGGCCAGCACCAGATGCTGGCCAGCCAGTTCTATGAGTTCAACCATCCCTACACCTGGATCAACTCCGGCGGCCTGGGCACCATGGGTTTCTCTATCCCCGCCGCCATCGGCGCCAAGGTTGGCATGCCCGACCGCACGGTCTGGGCGGTTGATGGTGACGGCTGCTTCCAGATGACCAGCCAGGAAATGATCACCGCCGCAGTAGAAGGTATTGCCATCAAGGTCGCGCTGCTGAACAACAACTATCTGGGCATGGTCCGCCAATGGCAGGAGCTGTTCTATGACGAACGCTTCAGCGAGGTGGAATTCGGTCCGACGGTGCCGGACTACAAGATGATGGCGGAGTCCATGGGGTGCGTGGGCATTCGCGTGGAATCCCCCGAAGAAGTTGGTCCGGCCATCGAAGCCGCCAACGAGATCAACGACCGGCCGGTCGTCGTCGAATTTCGCACCGACCCCCGCGCCAATGTGTATCCCATGGTTCCGGCCGGCGTCAGCAACAGCCACATCGTCGTCGACCCGTCCCAAAGGGACCAGTGAGTAAGACCGTGAGCACCGAGCAAAACCCTCAGACCCCAGATCTCCACACGGTCGTCGCCCACGTTGAGAACAAGGCCGGCGTGCTGGCCCGAATCGCCGGACTCTTCTCTCGGCGTGGCTTCAACATCGCATCGCTTGCGGTGGCGCCGTCCGACGATGACCGCTTCAGTCGCGTCACCATCGTTGTCGACTGTGACGCAGGCGCTCTGGAGCAGGTGACCAAGCAACTCTTCAAGCTGATCAATGTGGTGGACATCACCATTCTGGTTTCGGGCAGCGCCGTTGAGCGCGAGTTTGTCCTGGCGTGTGTGGCTTGTCCGCCCGATCGCCGGGATGAGTTGACCTTTGATGCCACCGGGTTCGATCACCTGGTGATCGAAGAGTCATCCGAGTCAATGATTGTCTCGTTCTCGGGTCGAGCCGAACGGGTCGATGAGTTTGAAGAGATGCTGCGACCATTTGGCATCATCGACATTCAACGAACCGGCAAAGTGGCGCTCAAGAGCCTCGACTGAGCTGGCTGCAGGCCGAAGTCACCAGATGGCAATGCTGGCCTAGGCTGACGCCGTGACAGCAGCGACAAGACTCGAGCCGGCCGCCCCCCACCGGCTCATGTTGGGCACCTCTTGTCTGCTCGCACTGTCCTTGTTGTTCACCGCGTGTGCAGTGGCGGACATACCCACCGCTCAATCGGTCGGGTACACGCTTATTGAATCAACGGTCGTGCCCACCGCACCGCCCGAGCCCACCGCCACTCCGGTTCCAACTCCGGTTTCTGAGGTCGCAGGCGACGCGTCGGCCGCGGACGTACCGCCCACCGCCACTCCGACGCCGATTCCGCAACCCGGAGTCTCGGCAAGCACCCTCCGGTTGGGCATCATTGGCGACATCGACACCGGTGGCGGGGACGACGGCGGAAGTATCGACGGGTATGCGTCGGCCGCCTTTGACGCGATTGCGGCATGGGCGCGTCTGAAGAACGATCAGGGCGGTATCGCCGGACGCCGGATCGAGATTGTGCCGAGGGACTCCGGCTTTGGGTTCCATCCCGATGCGGTGCGGTGGATGTGTGACCCCCAAACCGACGTGTTTGCATTGGTTGGATCGAAGTCGTTCTTTGACGGCGACGGCATCGACCTCTTTGACGACGGGGTGTGTCCCATCCCGGACTTCCCGACCGCGGCGTTGTCGTCAGAACGACGTCAGGCGCCCAACACCTTTCTCGCCAACCCCTGGCTGAGCTTGTACTACCAGGTTGGACCGCTCAACTGGCTGGCCGACCGCCATCCGGGCGCCGCCGACAACGCCGCAGTCCTGTTGCATTCGACGACCACGAGTCGCATCGAAACTGACCGGCTGGCCGAAGCGCTTGAAGACACCTACAGCTTCGTGGTTCGGGAGCAGGTCCGCTATGACGAGAACTACGTGGGCCGGGTTGAAACGCTGCGAGACGCTGGGGCCCAGTCCCTGATTTGGACCTTGAGCGCCGACCGGCTGGTGCAGTTCCTGGCGGCTCGGGCCTTTGTTGGTCCGGACGGGGAAAACGAAGACGAGCTGGCCTTCATCGTTTGCATCGAGGACTGTTACAGCCGGACCTTCCTGGCCGACGCCGGCAGCCTCGCCGAAGGGGTTTACACGGTGCTCCCACACCTGCCCTTTGATGAAGCCAACTTCTCACCGGAGCTGGGACAGTATCTGGCCGCCCATGACCGACTGGACAATCCGGGTGCGGCGCCGTCAACGGTGGGTGTCCAGGCCTGGAACGCCGCCCGCTTGTTTGAGGAGGCGCTTGACTTGTCGCTGGGCGACGGACCGGCCTATGACCCTGACTCCATCGACCGTGAGCGCGTCATCGGGGCCGCAGGCCGAATCGATGCCTGGGACGCTCGTGGCATCCTCGGATCCGAAGCCAGTCCGGCGGGCCGAATCCCGTCACCGTGTTACGTGCTGATGCAGGTGCAGGATGGCCAGTGGAGCCGGGTCCACCCGCTGACGCCCGGGATGATGGACTGCACGGCCACCAACCTGGCCATCACCCGAGTGACGGCGGGTCTGACCGGTGGCTCCCGGCCGCCCGCTCCACGTCCGGTCGATGATGCTGCGGTTACCGATGAAGTCGTCGGCAGCGCCGATCCGCTTGATCAGTAGCGTTCGGTTTTGTCAGCTGGGGATCCAGACCAGCACCACATCATCCACGCCGATATCGGTCTTCTCCAGACCAACGACCACCGAGTTCACGGTGCCGGCTTTGTCCTGCCACTCCATCTGAATCTGCATCAGATCGTCGGTGAGCGCATTCTCCAGCGCCTCGCGATCTTCAATCAGTTCCTCGTAGCGATTCTCGGCGGTTTCCAATCGCTCTTCGGCTTTGTCTGCCATCCGGCCTTTGGACTGTGACCGGCGCACGGCACCGGTGATGGACCGGGTGCTGCGACGGCCGCCGAGCAGACTTCCCAAAACCCCACCAGCGATGTCCAGGATCTGACTGTTGCGTTGGTCGCGGTCACGACTCTCGGCATCAAACTCCAATTCCCGCACTTTGTCCTGGGCTTTGGCTATGGAACTCTGGATCCGGTCGAGCTTCGTCTCCAAGGTGCCCCGGAGTTTGGCGGCGTCCTTGTCGGCGGCGTCGTCGGCGGCCAGCTTGCACCGATCCACAAACTCTTCTCGACCTTCGCCCACTCGGGAGTAGAGCTTGAGATCGGGATTGTGAAACAGCTCGATCTCCTGGTTGCGGTACAGATGGTCCTTGATCGCGGTCTGCGCAGCTGTGAAGTACGTCTTGTTCTTGATCTTGGCGTCCGGTAGGACATACACGGCGCCGTCCGGGGGCTCGCTCACCAGGTCACGATCGTCGTAGTCAACCATGACGGCGTTGTCCGGGTCAGCTGGTCCGTCGAGGGGCGTGATGATGGCCTCCCACTCCACCTCATGACGGAGATCAGCCTTCGTCTCGTCAAAGAGCATTTCCATGCGTATCGCAATGCCAGCGATCAGCCGCTTGCTGCCAGCGACCGCACCAACTTGGCGGGCAAATGGCGCGCCCGCGTCCAGGTACCTGACCCGGACGGTGTCGGCCACCTGCGGTGCCACCGAGCTCTCATTGTGGGCCAGTGCGGCTGGCGCGGCCGCCGCCGGAGCCGCAGCACCGTCACCGGTGGCGGCCGATGATGCGGTGGCCGACGCCACAGCGGCTGCGGTGCGCTTACTGTCCGGCGTGAGTTCGCGAATCTGTTCTCGGGTCAGCGGACCGGGTAGATAGGACATGGCCCACCGCGTACTGAAGGTCTGTGGTCCCGCCTCCTTGGTGGAGTGAAGCACAAACTGCCGCTTGTCGAGCGAGGAGATGGTGCGGCCAAGGTCATCAATGTCAACTGATCCGTCGCTGGAGGACATCCCATCGAGAAGCCGGTCGCGGTCCCGTTCGGTTTGGAGACGTCCGATCATCCAGGTGCCGGCATTGGAGATGGCTTTGTAGTCGATGTCCACCGGGTTCTGGGTTGACAGCACCAGGCCCACGCCAAAGGCGCGGGCCTGCTTCAAGATGGTGAGGATTGGCTTCTTGGATGGGGGCGCGGCGGTTGGTGGCACGTAGCCAAACACCTCATCCATGTAAATGAGGGCCCGCAAATCCGATGTTCCCTGTTGGGCCCGCATCCACGTCACCATCTTTGACAGCAGCAGGGTGACCACAAATTGGCGTTCTTCGTCACTCATGTGCGCCAGCGAGACGATGGCCGCCTGCGGTTTTCCGGAGTCACCAAACAGCAAGCTGTTGATGTCGAGGTCGGGCCCTTCGGTCCAGGATGCAAACGACGGCGACGCGGCCAGGCCGTTGATCTTCATGGCCAGCTTCACGCGATCGGCAGGCGGGAAAAACATGTCCAGATCGATCACGCCCAGCTTGCGCATGGGTGGCGTCTGGACCATGCCAATCAGGGTGCCAAGGTCCAGGTCCTGGCCCTGACTCCAGAAGTGATTGATGATGTTTGAGATCAGAATGTGTTCGCGTCCGCTCAGCGGATCGCTCTTGACACCCACCAGACCCAGGAGGGAAGAGGTGAATCCTTCGATCTCATCCTGGATGGTTTCGCCATCGGTTCCGGCGGCCGGAGCTCGCAGTGAGCCGATGATGTTGAGCGGCACGCCCGCGGACGAACCCGGCGTGTAAATGGTGAAGTCGGCAGTCTCGTGCAGCTTGGCAATGCGGTCCGGGGTGATGCCGGAGCGTTCCAGACCCGTCTTCCACAGGTTGGATTTGTCCACTGCGGCCTGGGTCGGATCGCCACCGGCTTCGGAGTCGCTGATCCACGGCAGGAAGTCGGTGGGGAGCAGGTTGGGGAAGCTCAAGAGCAGGTTCCCCATGTCCCCTTTGGGATCGATGATCAAGGTTGGAACGCCGGACAGCAGCGCTTCCTCCAGCATGATCACGCCCAACCCGGTCTTGCCCGAGCCCGTCATGCCCACGATCACCCCATGGGTGGTGAGATTGGAGGCTTCGTACATGACCGGCTGGTCATTGGTGTCAGTACCCAGATACAGATGCCCGGCCGGAACCTCGATGCTCATGAGTTGCGGTCTCCCGAAATGTCGTCCGGGTTCACCCCGGATGTGGCACCGGGTCAGTCCCGGTGTTGCTGTCTCGGCGATTCTATGGACCATCAGCTCAGGATGGGTGACGCTGCCTGGTCCTCGACGCCGGTTGCTCGTCACGGCGTTCTGGTTGATGGTCCGGAAAGGGGATGGCCATCGGGGTCTGGTTTGCCACCAGGCGAAACACCGCATCAAGAGCCACCGGCCGGCTGAACAGATAGCCCTGACAGGTGACGATCCCCAACTCCAACAGGCGCTGTCGTTCAGACTCCAGTTCGACCCCTTCGGCCACCAGCGTGATCCCCGCATTTTCAGCAAACTTCCGTAAGCCCAACAGCAGACTCCGAGTCGAACTCTCGGTCACCTGCTGGACGATGCTTCGATCCACTTTGAGATGACTGAACGGCAGTTCAAGCAGCTGAGCAATGGATGAGTAGCCGGTGCCGAAGTCGTCGATGGCCAGACCGACCCCCAGCTTCCGGAGCCGCTCGGCGTTTTCGGTCCAACCTCGAAGATCGGCCAGACTTTCGCTTTCGGTCACTTCGATCAGCAGCGCTTCCGGAGGGCACCGGTGGTCATGGAGCACTTGACTCACCCGGTTGAGCAGGGTTGGTGAGGCCAGGTGTGAAGCGCTGATGTTCACCGAGACGTAGGCGTCAGAACCGGCCGCCCGCAGCTCGGATGCAAATCGGGCAGCAGCGCCCATCATGGCATCGCCCAGGGCTTCGCCCAGACCGCGGTGTTCAATCACGGGAATAAAGACCCCCGGCATTTCCATTTGGCCGTTGGGCCGCAACCAGCGGGCGAGGAGTTCGACGCCAACCACATCGCCGGACCGCATGTCCACAATCGTCTGACCGAACGGCTGTATCTCCCCGTCCTGGATGGCGTCAGCGACCGGTCCCCCCAGGCGAATGAGATCCTCGTATTCGGCCAGCAGCTGGTCATCCATGATGGCGAGCTGGCCTTTGCCGCGTTGTTTGGCTCGTCGCAGCGCCGCTGACGCTTCACCGAACAGACGGGTGATGGTCAACTCTTCACCCGAGACGCTGGTTGCTCCAACGCTCACCCGGCACGCGGCGCCCGCGGACGCGCTGGTGTTGGACCGGACGGTCGGAGCCAACGTGAGCTGGCGCAGTTGGTCCTGGCGTTGCTGGGTCAGGGGCCCCGCAGCAACGATCAGAAACTCATCGGCGCCCAGCCGGCTCACGTGCCAATCAGGCAGTGCGGCCTCCAGCCGTTCGCCCACCGTCACCAGGGTCCGGTCGCCAATCTCATGGCCCCACAGGTCATTGATCTGTTTGAAATCATCGATATCGACCACCGCGCAGGCAACCCGTTTCGGTGCGTCAATGAGCCACTCCGAAATTCGGGTTTCAATGCCTCGCCGGCTCAACAACCCGGTGAGCGAATCGCGAAGTGATGCTTCCTGGGCTTCCTTCTCGTTGCGCTCACTCTGGACCCGTTGGCCAATCAGCTGATCAACCAGGGCGTTTACCGAGGTTGCGCCGCCGAGGAGGTGTGCGGCCACCCCGAGGACCCCGAGTCCCAGTGCCCAGCGCCCACTGACCGCATGGGCCAGCGCCAACGACACCGTTGGCAGCGCACTGAAAGGAAGCCAGACTGAGTTCATCGTTTGGGGGAAGTAGAGGGCGTCGCTTGCGAGAATCACCAGAACGATGAGGCTGGCCAACATCGCCGGTCCGAAGTCCTTGCGGAGAGCGGTGGACAGCCAGGGGATCGCCCCGATGGTGAGGGCGACGCCCACATGCCAGACCTGGTTGGTGCGCTGGCGAGTAACCGCCGACCCTACGTTGAGGACGTAGGTGAGGTAGCCAAACAGGTGGTTGCACAGCATCAGCGCCGACCAGACGATGAGTGTGGTTGTCGCAACGTGAGGCCCAATCACCAGTGGCAGGACGATGATGGCGCCCAGCCCGCCAATGGCGTCGGCCGCCACACTCTTTCGCCGCAGTTCTTCTCGCAGGCGGCCGCTTTCGGTCGCCACTTGAGTGTCAATGGTTGATGGCCGTCCGGTCATTGACATGGTGTCGGTGACCGCGTCCCGGGGTGAAGGCCTATTTGGTCTCGGTGGGCCCGGTGGCCCACCCACGTGAATTGTTCAATGGTTCCAAAGGTCTCAATGGCGTTACACGCGAGCGGGCCCCGACGCGCTGCTCATCTGCAGATGCGTCAGGGCCCGGGGTCGAGCGTGGCCGCAAGGTTGCTCAGATGCGTTCGACAACCATTGCCATACCCTGGCCGCCGCCCACACACATGGATTCGACACCGACGGACTTGTCGCTGTCCTCCAGGCCGTTGAGCAGGGTGGTCATGATACGGGCGCCCGTCATGCCAAACGGGTGGCCGAGGGCAATGGACCCGCCATTGACGTTGAGCTTGTCCATGGGGATGCCCAGCTCATCGGCGGAGCCAACGACCTGCACCGCGAAGGCTTCGTTGATCTCAAACAGGTCCACGTCATCGACGCTCATGTTGGCCCGGCCCAAAGCCTGGCGAATGGCATCGATGGGACCCAGGCCCATGATCTCAGGGTTGAGTGAAGACACGCCGCTCGAGATAATGCGGGCCATGGGCTCGATACCAAGCTCCTTTGCTTTGCCCAGGCTCATCACGACAACGGCGGCCGCACCGTCGTTGAGTGGGCAGGCGTTGCCGGCGGTGACGGTGCCGTCGGGGCGGAACACGGGCTTTAAGGTGGAAACCTTCTCCAAGGTTGTGCCGGGACGAATGCCGTCGTCGTTGCTGACCACGGTGCCGTCAGGGACGGTGTATGGCGTGATCTCGCGCTCGAAGAATCCCCGAGCCAGAGCAGCTTCGGCACGATTCTGGGACGCCACACCAAACTCATCCTGACGTTCCCGGGAGATGCCGGTGATCTGGGCGACGTTCTCTGCGGTTTGGCCCATGGCGATGTAGATGTCTGGAAGCCCTGCTGGCGCGGCCCAGGTGTCTGCCCCTTCGCCGCTGCGGGTGGCGGTGGTGGCTTCGGCATCGGCGAACTTCTCGTTGTGAGGGCCGGTGTCGGCCGCGCCCATGCTGTAGCGACTGACGGTCTCCACGCCGCCGGAAACAAAGCAGTCGCCTTCGTTGGCGGCAATGGCGTGCGCGGCCATGCGGATGGTCTGGAGTGAGGAAGAGCAGTAGCGGTTGACCGTGACACCAGGCGATTCGAGGCCGGCCATCAGCGCGGCGACGCGTGCGATGTTGTAGCCGCCCTCACCGCCCGGCTGGCCGATGCCCCAGATCACGTCTTCAACGTCAGACCGGTCAAGTGATGGGACCTTGTCCAGAACCGCATCAATGATGAACGCCGACATGTCGTCGGGCCGAGCTTCAACGAGCGAGCCTTTACCGGCCCGGCCGATTGGTGTGCGGGCTGTGGAAACGATGACCGGAGTCCGATCGTCCATGATTCCTCCTCAGGAAACCCTCGGATCAGCTGGCATCAAGCGCCGAGGGTGATGCGCTTGCGGCCCCAACGCTAACGTTTGCCATCGTCGGCCCGGGCAAACGGGTCAATTTCGGCAAACGGGTCAATTTCGGCGCCGCAACAAATTGATGAGGGGACCAGGCCATGGCCATCATGGATCAGGATCGGGAATGGAAGCTGCTGATCGGTGGCGAATGGGTCGCCGGAGCAGGGACCTACACGATTACCAATCCCAACACCACCGAGGTGGTGGGGCAGGCACCCGATGCCTCGGTGGCCCAGGCGGAGGACGCGGCAAAGGCGGCTCGGGACGCCCTGCCGGGTTGGCGTGACACGCCCTATGAGAAGCGATGTGAGCTGATGTCCACGGCCGCGGACCTGCTGGCCGAACGGATGCCGGCGACCGCAGAGCTGATTCAAGCCGAGACCGGAGCGACCATGAAGATCGCATCCACTATCCAGATCAGCCCGGTGGTCGATCGGTTCCGGTACTACTCGCGCCCCATCGACCTGTCAGAGAATCTTCGTCCAGTTCCGGTGGGTAAGAGTCCATTGTCGGATCCGGGGTTGATGAGTGCCACCGTGAATCGCAACCCGGTGGGCGTCGTGACCAGCATCACGTCCTACAACTTTCCCTGCACGAACACCGCAGGAAAGATCGCGCCGGCCATTGCCATGGGAAACACCTGTGTCATCAAGCCGGCGCCCCAGGATCCGCTGGCGGTTCTGGAGATGGCCGGCGTGCTCAATGAGGTCTTTCCGCCCGGCGTTGTGAATGTGGTGACAGGGGAGGGGGTGGAGGCCAGCGCATCCCTGGTGGAATCGCCGCTGGTCGACATGGTGAGCTTCACCGGCAGCACCGCGGTGGGTACCAGGATCTATGAAGCGGGCGCCGCCACGATGAAGCGGTTGCTTATGGAACTCGGCGGCAAAGGCGCGTTGATCATGACCGAAGACGCCGATGTCGGCAAAGCCGTTGCCGGCATCATGACCGTCTGGGGATTCCACAGCGGTCAGATCTGCACCGCCCCAACTCGGGTCATCTGTCACGAAAGCATCTACGACCAGACCGTGGAGATGCTGTCGCAGTTCTCCGGCTTTCTGAAAGTCGGTGACGCGCGTGACGACGACACCCATGTTGGTCCGGTCATCACCGACGTCCATCGGGACCGGGTGGAAGCCTTCATCAAACGAGGCGTGGACGACGGAGCCCGTCTGGTCATTGGCGGAGAACGTCCCGACCTGGACGGCTGGTTTGTTGCGCCCACCCTGTTGGCTGACTGCACCCCCAACATGTTCGTTGTTCAGGAGGAAGCCTTTGGACCGGTGGTCGTGGTGATGAAGTACGCCGACGATGACGAGGCCGTGGAGATGGCCAATGCCAGCTCGTACGGGCTCTACAGCTACGTGTACTCCGGCGATACCGCCCGGGCGTACCAGATCGGCCGCAAGATCGAGAGCGGTAACGTTGGCCTCAACGTCATCCAGCCCCACATGGAGGCGCCATTCGGAGGCTACAAGATGAGCGGCATCGGCCGTGACCGGGGCCAGGCCGGCCTCCTGGCCTACAGCGAGATCCAATCCATCAACTGGCTGAGCTAGACGAGTTCGACCGGGGTGGTTCTCGACCTTCGATAAGGGGGAGCGGGCGAAAGATCACTGACACGCACCAAAAACGCTTCGCGGGGTCGGCTGGTAGCCGACCCCGCGAAGCTGAACTCGATTGGTGCTTTGGGCTTGTGCTGCCCGAGCGTGAACCCGGGGCTATCCGCTACCAGATAGACCGGAATTTCCGGTAGTCCCGGAAGCTACGGAAGGAAGGTTCGAAGCGAAGTCGGAAATAGCGACTGAATCGCAGCGGCACGATGGTCGCGGTTGGTGGCACGTGTGTCGCGGTTGGTGCCACGACGGTTGGTGGCACGGCGGTTGCGGTTGGTGGCACCGCGGTTGGTGCCACGGCGGTTGCGGTTGGTGGCACCGCGGTTGGTGGCACCGCGGTTGGTGCCACGGCGGTTGCGGTTGGTGGCACCGCGGTTGGTGCCACGACGGTTGCGGTTGGTGGCACGGCGGTTGGTGCCACGACGGTTGCGGTTGGTGGCACGGCGGTTGGTGCCACGGCGGTTGCGGTTGGTGGCACGGCGGTTGGTGCCACGACGGTTGCGGTTGGTGGCACTGCGGTTGGTGGCACGGCGGTTGCGGTTGGTGGCACTGCGGTTGCGGTTGGCGGCACGGCGATGGGCCGGCAGTCGATGCGGGGGAAGTTGACACCTCGGGCATCGGTGACCGTGACCGTTGACGCCTCAAGGGCGGCTTCGATGGCGTTGGGGGTTGTTGCTTCACCGGCTTCAAGAAGCAGGGCAGCACACCCTGCGGCGTGTGGCGACGCAAAGCTGGTCCCGGAAGCGCTGATAAGTCCTCCACCAATAGCCGATGAGATGACGTCGCGGCCTGGAGCCATCACGTCGGTCGATGTGTTGCTATCGGTAAAGTTTGCGACATTGTCGGCATCGTCGGTCGCTCCGACCGAAATCACGTCCGAGAAACACGCAGGAGCAGTCATGCGTGATCCGCCGTTGTTGCCCGACGAGGCGAAGGGCGTGATGCCGATACTGCGAAGGGTGGCAAAGGCGTCGGCCGCTGCTGGCAGCGCACTGTCGCAGTCGCCTACGTATGTTGCGTTTGTGACGAGACTCATGTTGATGATGTCGACGCCGAGCGTGTCGTTGTTCACGATGATCCAGTCGAGGGCGGCGAGGATTTCGGAGAAGAAATCGAAGGATCCGCTGAAGGTGGTTGCCTCGGTCACTTTGATCGAGATGATCTCTGCATCGGGAGCAGATCCTGGCGATCCTACGATGCCAGCCGACGTGATGATCCCGGTCACGTGTGAGCCGTGGCCGGCATCATCTTCAGCTGAGCCGATGCCTTGCTGGCGGTCGGAGCCGTTGGGGCAGAAGCCTTGGCCGTCGATCGCTCCGTTGTTGTCACCAAAGCACGCTTGAATCGGCAGGAGGTCGTCGACGAGGTCGGGGTGGTCAGAGTCGGCCCCTGAGTCGAGTACCGCGATCGTGACGCCGGCCCCACCGTTCCCGACGGCATGGCGCTGGTCGGCACCGATGATCGGGATGGTCTCTTCCAAGGCACCTGATCCGCCAAAGTCCAGACTCACCGACGCAACGCCGGGGAGCTGGAGAAGCTCATCAAGCGCAGCTTCACTCGAGACGGTCACCGCGGTGGCCGGAATGGCTTGAAAGTTCCGGCGAATCACGGTGTCGAACTGAGCGCTGATGGCGGCACGAGCGGCTTCGACATCGATCGCCAGGTCATCGGTGAACGATTCGATCGAGCGGCCGAACAGACCCCCGACTCCACCAGTCCTGCCAGCTTCGAGACTCAGGATGACCTGGGCTTCGCCGTTGTTGCGGATGGCACTGCGTATCGCTTCGTTCCCAGTCGGCGCAGTGGTGTCATCAGCCGATGCCGGTGTAGCGACCAGTGAGGTCGCCAGCAGAGCCAGAATGAGAAACGCAAAGCCAAGCGATGGCAAGTGCCTTAGCGGTGATGGTCCGGAGATGTGCATATTCGCCCTTTCAGAGGTTCGAGTAGCGACGTCAACGGTTCGTGTTCGCTCCCGCGGTCCGATGCCAGATTGCTCGGAACGACGCCAGAGGAAGAGACACGGTCACGGGCCCAAAGGTGCCGCAGCGAGGGAGAATCTTTTCGTTTGGTCAGATCGGTCGGACCTACGAGGGCCCCGTTGGGCGAATCCTGGGACGGTGGCGGTCAATGGCCAGATAGTTTTTGCTACCGACGGCAGTTCCAAAGATGACCCAGCCGGGCCCGGTTCCCCGAGCAGCCCCCGTAGCGTCTTAATTACTACCTATGTTGAAGCAGATCTCCACAACGTGCGCGGCGCGGCCTGACAACCCCGCCGGTCTCGACGACATCGAGCTCACGGCTCTTGTGGAACTGGCACACCGGGGCGAGGAGCGGGCCATTTCGCTGCTGTATCAACACTTTGCCCCCCAGCTCGCCCAAATGGCGGCTCTGCAGGGCCTGGATCAGCCCGACGGCTTGGCATCTGAAGTGCTGGCAAAGAGTTTTGCCCGACTCCCCATGATGGAACACGTGCGCATCGAAACGTTTCGCGCCTATATTTTCCGCGCCTGCCGCAACGCGATTGCCAACGAACATCGACGCCGTTCGTCGCAGCCGACAATCGTGCTCCTCGGTGATGACCGGGAGAAACGGGAACCAGAGTCCACGACGTCGAACCCTGAGGCCGTTGCAACGTCAGGAGCTTGGATTCAGGATGTCGTCAGCAATCTCACCGAACAACAACGGCGAGTAGTAGAGCTGCGATTCGTCGACAACCTGACGCTGAGCGAGACAGCCGAGACACTCGGCGCGGATGTCGTTGCCGTGAAATCGACGCAGCGACGCGCCCTCAAAGCACTCCGCACCATTCTTCTCGCGGCTGGCGGCGCAGCGGCGATGGTTTGGCTGGTTGTCACCGGCATCCAGTTCGAGGCATCCGCTCCAAAGATGATCAACACGACTTCGGTCAGTGACGGCGAAGGAAGCACAACAGAACAGCAGCAGGATCAAGAAAGCCAGCAGGATTCAACGGCAAACCAGCAGGATCCAATGGCGCTGAGGGTGGACCAGCGAAGCGTGGATGACAGGCAGGATGCGTCCGTCGTGACGCCAGCCGAAGATGTGGCACCACCAGTCGTGGTTGGCACCGACACCCGCAGCGCCAACCGCAAAGATGGTGGCGACCCCGGCCGTGCCGGCGCCGCTGAAGTTGATGTGATTGATGTAGGTGGAACAGGCCGATCAGTCGACTCCGAGATGAGCGAACCAGAGCCGGGCGCCGAGGCGACGCCGGTGTGGGTTGTGGGCTCGGCGATCGAGCTATCGGTCAATTCGGGTCCTGCTGAATCAGGGAACGACGAGGTTCTGCGCTCTTTGGCGGCTCCCCGCCCGGACCAGGCTCAGTTGACAGCCCCCGAGAGCTTTACAACCGGGCAGGCGGAGACAGCGGGACGAGTTGCTGGGGAGGCTGGGGAGGCTGAGGCGGCGCGTACTGCTGCAGAGGCTGAGGCGGCGCGTACTGCTGCAGAGGCTGAGGCGGCGCGGGTGGCTGTCGAGGCGGAGGCGGCGCGGGTTGCTGTCGAGGCGGAGGCGGCGCGGGTTGCTGTCGAGGCGGAGGCGGCGCGGGTTGCTGCGGAGGCCTCTCGGATTGCTGGCGAGCTGGAGGCGGCGCGGGTTGCTGCGGAGGCCTCTCGGGTTGCTGGGGAGCTGGAGGCGGCGCGGGTTGCTGCGGAGGCCTCTCGGGTTGCTGGGGAGGTGGAGGCGGCGCGGGTTGCTGCGGAGGCCTCTCGGGTTGCTGGGGAGGCGGAGGCGGCGCGGATTGCTGGGGAGGCTGAGGCGGCGCGGATTGCTGGGGAGGCCTCTCGGATTGCTGCGGAGGTGGAGGCGGCGCGGGTTGCTGCGGAGGCGGAGGCTTCCCGATTGGCAGAGGAGGCAGCTGCACGCATCGCCGCAGGACGCGAAGCCGCAGGTTTTGGCGCAGACCAGGTGCAGGGGTTCTATCGACCATCCTTGGGTTGCGCGACGACGTGCCGAACTGACTTCGGGTCGGACTCGTAACCGACAACCTCTGCGGGGCAGGCCGTCCGGGTTCGATGACACGTGGCGCAGGATGTTCGCCTCAGGTGACCATCACGACAGGTGACCATCAACAAGGGACAGCGAATGCTGTGCCAGAAGCGCAGCTGTGCCAAAGGGGAATGCTGTGCCAAGGGGAACACTGTGCCGAAGGGGAATGCTGTGCCAAGGGGAACACTGTGCCAAAAACGCAGAAGACCCGACCCCGCGATGAACGCAGGGGCGGGTCGGGGGCTGGTGCGGCTCAGCCGCAGTGAGTTCTACAGCTCCGCGAGGGCGGCGTACTCGTCACGCAGGCCGTTCTCAAGAGCGGCGACAAAGTCACCGTCGTCGATCTCGGTGCTGGCGGCTTCCCAGTTGGGGAGGAAGTCGTCGAGAGTGTCTGTGGGGTCGTTTCGAAAGATCATGGTTTCTCCTGACAATCAGTTAACTCGTGCCACCTTTTGATTCGGTAACGGCGCCATGACGGAATGGTGTCGATTTCTTTTTGGGCCGTCATCATTGCTGTCACACTGCGTGGTCACCGGCCAGGAAAACCGTTGATCGATCGCCGTTGATGAGCAGTTTCACCCACGATTCACCATGACAATTGCTCACGCTGGTTGACGGGGTGGTGTCAACTGGGCAGATGTCCGATGACGTTGCGGGCGAGGACCCCGGACGGCGCCAAGATCCGGATATCTGGACACCCTGCCCCTCGCTGGCGCTCGGCCGAGGCGTTGCCCACAGCCCAGACGCTGGCAGCCTGGCGACGTTTGCCCCCGCGGGGCAGATAGACCGGATACCCACATGGATGGACCGACCTACACCGATGAGGAATGGGACGAGTACTTCGGCGATCATTTGGCGCCGGAACCTCGGACTCCCTCGTCGTGGCGCCGCTGGATTGCGGGCATCATCGTGGCTGGTGTTCTGCTCACCGGTTTGGCTGCGTGGGTTCGCGTGATCGACCTGGGCGACAGCATCTCTGACGCAGAGGACATTCGGACCGAAGCGCTCGCCATGGTCGAGGAGTCGCCGTGGGCGTGGTTGGTGGACGACGTCCGGGTGGACGCAATCACCAACATTGACATCGGTGGGTACGTGCAGAATTCGCCGCCTGATGGCGTGATTTTCATCGACCGTCGGCCATGGGACCGCGATGATCTGGAGGCAACCGTCGCCCATGAGATCGGTCATCTGATCGACTTCGCCGCCTTCCCGCAAAGTCGACTGCCCGTTGGTGGGGGAGACCAGGGCTCCCGCGCCAGCGCGATCGACCAGGCTGATCGGCCCCGCGGCGGGCTCGCCACCGAGGTGTGGGCCGAATGTGCCGCCGTCGATGCGGGCTTCCGGGACACCGATGACGACGATGCCACCCAGACATACCGCTGCACCGACGCGGAGTACCTCATCTTCCGCGCGACGGTGACCGCGTTCGGTGATGTGTGCCGACAGTGGGGCGAGCCCACATGTCGGACCATGGTGACCGCCGCTCCGCGGTGACACGGGCCGGATCCCGCCCAGTTCGGCGTTCAAAAAAATCACCCTCAAACTATTGTCAGGGGCGGTGACAGTAGATTAGGTTCCTTTCATCGCACAACGAAGTGCGTCGACCGATACACCCTTGGTCACCTTGGGTGAGTAGTGCAGCGGTCTCTGCGTTTATGTTCAGGGGGCAAGTAATGCGAGCGAATCAACCATGGAGCCGTAAGGCTGCGTGTCGGGGAATCGACGCCGCGGTCTTTTATCCGTCGTCGGACGCCGATGTCGATTCGGCCCGGTCGATATGCACCCAGTGCACGGCCCAGAGCGAGTGTCTCGAGTTTGCGTTGGCCAACTACGAGCACTGGGGCGTGTGGGGTGGTGCCACCGAATCTGAGCGAGTCTCAATTCGCCGTCGTCGCCAACGGGCCGCTCGGTCCGAAATGTTGACCGCCTGAATCTGCGTTCAGATATCGGCGGATCGCTCGAAGCGCCACCCGCCAGCTGCGTGCATAGTCAACCGATGGCGACCGCCATCGATGGTGAGGTCGCGGCAGTCATAGGCGGCGTCGCCGGTCCACATGGCGACTGGTCCGTGATCAGCTCGAGCCAGGCGAGTCACATAGAACCGAGGGGTTGCTGCAGCGGTGGCGGCCAACGCTCGGGCCACGTTCTCATGGTCTGCGAGCTCGTGCAACGTCACCCAGGTGGGCGGCGTGAGCTCAACCTCGCCAGCGGCATGACGTTCGAGCATCATCGCCGCACTCACCCAGTCATGGTCGGTGATCTCGCCGTCATCGATGGTCACGTCACCGGCGTCGCCAGATGGCGCTTCGGCGATGAAGAACCAGGTTGAGTACCGCTTGGGCGCCTGCCTGGGCGGCATCCAATGGGAGTAACGGACCAGCTTTGCGGGGTCGAGGACCAGGTCGCCCTCTTCGTGGGCCTCTCGCACCGCCGCGGCCGCGCTGGCGCCAAAGTCATCATCGGGACGGTCACCGTAGTCTTCGGGATCAAGCCGTCCGCCTGGAAAGACCCACGTACCGCCGAAGGTGATGGCGGAGTTCTTGCGCATCATCAACACGTCGGGCCCCGGCTGGTCGGTGTTGTCACGCAGCACAATCACCGTCGAGGCGGGAATCGGTGGACGGTCATCATCGTCGACCTGGGAGGTGAACCATTGTTCGAACAGCAGGCGGACATCCGGGGGGTGGAGCGGGTCGGTTTCGGTCATATCGGGACGACCCTACTGGCCGCCCTGTGGGTCATACGCAAGCGCGGCATCGACCGCAGGCGCGGGACTGGAGAGCACGGGGATGGGCAACGAAAGCAGGTCGGCGGCCGCCATCATCGATGCCTGGGCCAGCACAATCACGTCGACTGGCTCCCCTGGACCGTGCACGATTGCCTCACACTTCTTCGCTACTGCCGCCAGGTATCCGGCCTGATCACCGGCCAGGAACTTGGGCCACGCGTCGGCGCAGAGATGCATGCGAAGGTCGATCGCCAGATCGAATTGGGCGGCTACGGCGGTGAGCAGATCGCTGGTTGGACTCAGGGTGCTCTCGACCGTTGCCACCACCGCCACCTTCGGTCCATTGGCCACCGCGATTTCGGCCATGGCCCGATCCACCCGTATGGTTTTCAGGCCCAGCACTTCACCGCGACGTTCAGCTTCGCCGCCGACGGTCGAGCACGTGCAAACCACGATCGTTGCCCCCTCCTGCGCCAGAGCGGTGAGGTGGTCGTCCAGCCGTTGGATGACGACGGGATTGGATGGGCCACGTTCCTGCGCATCGTGGAGGAGTTGGGGATCCACGATGGCGTGCCGCGCGATTTCGGTCGAACCGAGCGAGTCCACCAGGCCATCGAAGGTGGGGACGTGAACATTGGCGGTGTGGAGGAAGCCAATCATCGGCAACTCAACCAACCAAGGCGCAATCAACCAAGGCGCAATCAACCAAGGCGCAACGTCTCAAGCGGTTCCAAGCGGGCGGCGCGGATGGAGGGGTACAGGCCGAACAGCACAGCAACCGCCATCGCCACCAGAACCCACCACACCGACAGACCCCACTTCATGACCGGAACCCAGTCCAGCGCAGCCGAGCCGATGTAGACCGCAGCGGCGCCCGTCAGCACACCCAGGATGCCGCCAACGAATCCGACGGCCATGGCTTCAAGCATGAACTGAATCCCAATCCGGCTCCGGCTGTGGCCCAGGGCCCGACGGATGCCGATCTCGCCGGATCGCTGGATCACCGAGATGCTCATGACGTTGGCGATGCCCACCCCACCCACAAACAGCGCGAGCGCCCCCATGCCGATGCCCACAATCTGCAGCGTCCGGTCCGAGGCCGCTGACGCTTCCAGGAGGTCCGAGGGAACGTCAACTGATGTTTCGGTGCTGCCACCCAGCGAGATGGCCTGGGGAAGGGCATCTGCGGTCCGTTCGGTCTCGCCTTCGACGGTGCGAACGTAGAGGATGGCGGGCTCGCGGTCCGAATTGAATTCGTTTTCCGCGGCGGCGCGGGGAATGAACATGGCGTTGTCGAAGGTCCCGGGGTCAAAGGCGAACTTGTCCAGTACCCCGACCACCGCAAACCGAATGTCGCCCAGCAGTACCAGACGGTTCTCGACAGCGACCCCGTCGGGCGCCAGCACCTCAAACCGGTTGGCGATCTCTGGTCCAAGCACGACAGATCGGATCTCGCGGTTGTCATCAAAGGAGTTGATCCACCGGCCGTACTTCATCGGGACTTCGATCACCTCAAGCAGGTTGGGTTCCACCACCAGAATGGGGATGGGCACCGTGCGGAACTCATCGGCGGCTGCCTGGTGGGGAAGCACCGTGATGCCACCCAGCTGGGTGATGCCGCTGACGCCTTCCACGGTTTCCAGAGCCAGGACCCGTTCATTGACATCCTCGGGGAAGCGGGGATCAGCTTCGCCGAAGCTCGCGCCGGCCTCGGCCACGACCAGTGTTGTGCCAAGGTCCGCCAGCTGCGCCTTGAGCGCGCCTTTGGAGCTGTCGGTGAGGCCCACCGCGGCGACGATGGAGCCGACGCCCAACAAGGGACCCAGGATGATGAGAAAAGTGCGGATCTTGCGGGCGGTCAGACCCGCAGCCACCACACCCAGAAGTTCACCGAAGCCAGCCATTACTCCTCCTCGCCCTGAGCGCTCTCCCGATCGGTGCGGTCATCGAAGTCCACGTCGGTGCTGCGTTTGAAAGCCTGGCCGATTTGCGCCTCGTCCGTTTCAATTCGGCCGTCACGCATGGACACGCGGCGGCGCGCCATGGCCGCCACCTCCAGGTCATGGGTCACCACCACAACGGCTCGTTCGGGGGAGACCAGGCTGGTGAAGATCTCCATGACGTTTTCGGCGTTTTCGGTGTCCAGGGCGCCGGTGGGTTCGTCGGCCAGAATCATCAACGGGTCGGTGACAATCGCGCGGGCCAGAGCAACTCGCTGCTGCTCGCCGCCCGACATCTGGACTGGACGATGGCCGCCCCGCTCGCCAAGGCCAACTCGTTCCAGCGCTTCAGCGGCCTTTTTGCGTCGCTGACCGGCGGAGATGCCGCGGTAGAGAAGTGCGGTCTCCACGTTCTTCTGAGCCGTGAGGTGAGGGATCAGGTGGAACTGCTGGAACACAAAGCCAATCGTGTCGCCGCGCAAGCGGGAGCGGTCGGCATCGGGAAGCTTGGCCACGTTCTCACCGTCCACCCGAACAATGCCTTCTGATGCCAGATCCAGACACCCCAGCAGACCGAGCATCGTGGACTTGCCTGAACCCGACGGACCAACGATCGAAATGAAGTCGCCAGCGTGGATCTTCAACGACACGTCCCGCATGGCGTACACGAGGACTTCCTCGCCGTAGATGCGCGAGACATTCTCCAACTCCAGAAGCGTCTTTGGTTGGCCGGAGGCCGGCTGAGCCGTCTTCGGTTCGGCGGCGGCCACTAGTTGACCTCGATGATCACCAGGTCGCCAACGTTCAAGCCTTCGATGACTTCAACAAATGAGTCCTCGTCCAGTCCAAGCACGACCGGGACCTCGGTCAGCTCGCCATCAACAAATGCTCGGACGGTGTCGCCGTCGGGACCTTCAAACGGCGCCGCAACCGGGACCACGATGGCATCGATGGCCTCTTGCACCACCACCGTCACCTGGGCTGCGGATCCGTCAACCGCCGCAAACTCGCTGGAGATATCCACCCGGCCTTCGTAGGTTTCGCCACCGTTTTCGCCAATGGTCGCGTTCTCATCGATCTCGGTGATGTCACCAACGGTGCTGATGTCGCTGGCGTCGATTTCGACCTCGGCCACCATGCCCACGGCCATCTGGGCCCGTTGGTTGGGGCTGAGGTTGAGACGGATGCTGAACTCGTCTTCGGTGATTTCAAACAACGGCGCGCCGTCCACCAGGCTCTGGCCTTCTTCGATGAAAACCTTGCCGGCTCGTCCGGGCCACTCGGCGGCGATCATGTCGGTTGGGCGGAAGGTGACGTCGTCGTTCAACGTCTGGATGGGGATGATCACCTCGCGCTGCCCGGCGGCCAGTATCACCGTGCCGCTGAGGGTCTCAAAGTCGCTTCCCGGCTGGGCGGAGCCACTGACCTGATAGTTGACCGAAACCGGCTCCATGGGCGCCTGGTCAGCCCGAATGACAAAGGATGCTCCCTGACCCTCTGCCAAATCGCTACCGCCGCCGGTCAAGGTGAGCTCCGGCAGGTCGTCGTCTTTGATGTGGGTGTGGGCCACGGTGGGTTCTGCGGTCGAATACCCGACGCCGCCCAACAGCTGCAAGGTGATGTCCCGGTCGCCCTGAAGGAAGTCATTTTGGCGAGTCTGCACCTGCACGGAGATGGACGTTTGACCGGCCGGCAGGATCAGGTCCTGAGTCGGAAAGGTGTAGTCCTCGGTGTTGCGTGCGGATCCGCCCAGCGAGACGTTGACGTCGATGTCCCGACTGCTGGGAACCGACGCACCAATGGTGAAAACGATCGACTGTCCTTCGGCAATGTCATGGGCCGACGAATTGATGGTGAGTACCGGCCCGGTGCCGGTTCCAACCGCGTCAATGACCGTGATGGTGGCGTCGTTGTCGTCGCCGGCGGTGAAGTCGTCGCCGCCGCCGCCGAGGGTCACGGTGATCTCTTCGGTCGGTTCAATCGTCGTGTCCGGCAGTGTTTGGATGGTGACGGTGGTGGTGGTGGACCCGGCCGGAAGCTGGACCGTTGATGCCACCGGCTCATAGTCCGCATTGGAGGTGGCCGTGCCGCCGATGGTGATCGGGATCGAAATGTCCTCACGTGCCGGTTGGTCAGCGGTGATGGTGACAACCGACGCTGAGCCCTCGTTAATGGTGACGGTGCCGGCAACGTTCAGCTCCGGTGCGTCGTCGTCTCCGATGATGGTCTGGTCGGTGCTCGGTGTGCCAAGCACGTAGTCCGCGCCGCCAATCAGCGAAACCGAGACGGTCCGATCGGTCTCAATGTCGTCATCGTCGATCAGGGCCACGTTCAGCGCAACCTGAGTGGCGTTGGCCGGCATGGTGACAACTGCGTTGGTGGGGATTTCGTAGTCGATGTCGCCGGCCGCGGTGCCGCCGATGGCGTAGCTGATGTCGTAGGGATTGACCGACGCGACATCGGCGGTAACGGTGAAAGGTGCGTTGGCGGCCGCTTCGGCGTTTTCGTCGTTGTCGGATTCGATGGTGATCGTTGGCGTGGAGACGGTCGTGGCATCGGTGATGATCAACAGCGCCGCGTTCTGGCTGCCAACCAGGTAGCCGGGCGCCGCCTCGATCTCGACCACGATCTCTTCGTCGCCCTCAACATCAGTGTCGGCCAGCGTGGTAATTGGCACGGTGACTGAGGTCTGGCCGGCCGGAAGTATGGCAACGGTTTGGAAGGCCGAGTAGTCGGTCCCTGATGTGGCAGCTGCACCACCGCCGCCGCCAACCGCAGCGGTCACCGGCGTGATCAGGGTGACCGTGGTGTCGTTCAGTGGCGCCTGCGTTGCGGTGATGGTGAAGCCACCCGAACCGCCTTCGACCACCGAACCAGAGCTGGTGATGTTGAACGTGGGAACGTCGTCGTCGACGATGTCGGTTCTGGTGGCGTCGCCGGGAGAAGCGGCCACGGTGTAGCCGACGCCGGCCTGCAATGTCACCGTCAGGTCTTCGGTGCCTTCGGCGGTGGCGTCTTCGATTGTCTGCAGGCTGAATGTTGCGCTCTGGTCGCCGGTTGGAATGGTGACCATGGCGTTGATTGGCGCGGCATAGTCGGTACCCGCACCGGCGCTGCCGCCGACGACGAAGCCAACGTTGACCGCGGCGATAGCCGGGGCCGACAGCGCCACCGTGAACTGGACCGGGTCACCTTCGTCAACCACAACATTGGTGGTGGAGATGCTGGCGACGGGCGCCTGCATGACGGCGGCCCGGCCAACTGATGCACCAAGTCCGGTGGTGTCGAGGACCACATCGTCGTCAGGGGTGCCAGTCAGCAACGGGTCGATGGTGATGCTGGCGGTGTTCTGCGCGCCGACGGTGTAACCCGAAGGGTTCTGGCCCAGCGACACGGTGATGGTTTCGCCGACTTCGGGGGCTGACGCCGGGTAACCGTTGTCGGATTGGTATTGGGCCAGCGCGCGCCGAGTGTCGAGACTGAAGAGGGTGTCAATTTCGCCGGGGTTGTAGCCGAACGCGCTCAGCGCTTCTTCGAGCTGTTTGACATCGTTTCCTCTCGACCCAACGTCAAGGTCTCGAAAGAACGGGGTCTCGCCCTGGACTGCGATGCCCGGACGACCGTCGAGCGAGAAGATCTCATCGCCCACTTCGATGCGGTCGCCGTCGTCAATGGCGATATCGCTGATGTTGCCCTGGGTGGCCACCGAGATGGTTTGGACTTCGATGCGTTCGATGGTGCCGGTGACCTGCAGCTCTCGGCGCAGCGTGCGCCGTTCAACCTGGCGCGTTACCGCCAGCGGCTTGTCCGCGTCCGCAGCAACATCAGAATCGCCAGTGCTGTTGTTGAACCAGTAGACAACGCCCACGATCAGGGCCAGCACAATCAAGGTTACGAGCGCGGGAATCGCCCACTTTCGCCGGGTGGTCACAAGGGAGGTCTCGGTTCTTTTCAGTTCACGGCTTCGCGTGCCTGGTCGCTGATGCGTTCGGACTCAAGCACACAGTTGCGGAATCCGGGACTGGTAAAGTCCTCGCCATCGGGTGCTGTCAGGCCGTCTGTGGCTCCGGTACCAAGCTGCAAAGCCCCGTCCTGGTCCGGTGTGGGATCAGACACCGTCCAGCCAATCCCGCGAGCGCAGTCAACAAAGTGCAGGGTGCCTTCGTTGTCGGCCTCAATCTCCTGGGCGGTGCGGTCAGCGCCGGAAGCCTGAACGTCCTCAAGGGTCTGCAGGATCTGGCTCTGCGCAGCGCATCCAATGAGCGTGTCCAGTTGATCCTCGGTGAGCTGGGCGAGGGTCTCCTGATCATCGGGGCCGGACGGCACCAGGTCTTCGGGATAGTTCGCGTTGTCCAGGCAGACGCTGAGCGCATCGAATGCGTTCAGCAGGTCAGAGACGCCAGCCTCCTCTTGTTCCAGGGGGATGGCGTCAGGGTCTTCGGTTGGCTCGGTGACCACGTCCCGAGCCGCAGCTTGTTCGTCTGGGGCTTCGATTGGGTCACCAGCGTCGGTGGTTTGTGCCGCACCGTCGTCGCTATCTTCTCCCCCTGCGGTTTCTGACCCGGCGCTGGTCTCAACCGCAACCGTTGGCTCCTCCTCGACCTCAACGATCTGGTCCGGCAACTCGATGTTGATGGTTCCTGCATCAACGATGTTCACATCGTTGGTGCTGCTCTCGGTCCCGCTCGAACCGCCGCAGCTTGCAGCCACCAGTGCAACAACGGCGATCACGGGAAGGACAAACTTCTGGGGATTCGACAGCCTGTTCAGGCGACGCGTCATGTGGTGGGCCTCCGTCGACGTTTGCCTTGATAGTAGCGACCCCGTACCTGCCACTTCACCCGGTTACCGCGGTTTGGGGGGCGTCCAGCATTTTCTCCGGATAGCCGCCAATACGAAGTTGCAGCATGGTGGAATGGCATATGGCAATAACCAAGGAGCTTTTGCAGTTTCGGGCCGGTTCCCCGGACCAGATCGTGGAGCGGATGCAGGAGATGGCGGCGCGGAACGATGGCAGGCAGTGGCTCAATCTGCAGCCATGGGTTGACGACGGAGACATGCCGAAGGTGTCCCTGCTCAAGCACATCTTCTCGGGCCGGGGATTTGCCATTCCGACCGGCACCTGGGTGCCCGGTCACCCCGGAGGTAAGCCCCCTGACGTCACCGAAGTGGGGATTCAACACGGCGCCGGCCCCCGTGCGCTCGAGCGCATCGACCAGAACGGGGTCCGGATCCCCGACGGATGGCAGGTCACTCAGGACCACCCCAAACGGGGCCTGGTGGTGGAGGTGGGGGCGGACGCCAGCCACCGCGATGCTCTGCACTTTCTGATTGCGGCCGGGGCCTCGCTGGCTGTTGACATTCAGATCGACGACCGCTGGGTCGCTGGTGTCGTCACGCACGACCGCTAGACAGATATCGCTGGGCGGTTGGTGACCCGTCAACTGTCGATGGGAGGCGGAGCTGAGCGAGATGGTGTCTCAGCTCAAACCGATCCAAATGGCGAGGTCGGCGAAGTCGGGAACGCCCACACCGTCGCTGCACTGCAAAGTATGCCCGCCGGCGTGGTCCTGAATGACGATTCCGGCGTTGCCGATCCACGAGTTGTCCACGCCATCGAGGGACCAGGCGTTCCACACGTCCAGACGGGTGGCGCGCCGGCCGTCCACCCGGAGTTCGACCTCTTCGGGGGCGGTATGGGACCAGATTGAAACCGACTGGTGAGAGAACCCGTTATCCACGACGACGAGTTGCCCGCTGTTGACCGAGAGCTTCAGCGCCTGCGCCCGGTCACGCGATGACCCGAGGCGCCGCAGCCGGATACGCATGTTGTCCTCAACCGGAAAGCGAATCACCGATCGCACAATCTGGCCGTTCCAATCAATGGCGTCAGCTTCGTCTTCTTCGAACATGTCCTGGAGCGTGAGTTCCATCAGAAGTCTCCGAACGCGTCCGGCTCTTCGCCGGGCCAGAACGGTCGGCTTACCGTGTTGTCCCCCGATGCTCGGAGCCCGCTTACCTGCATAGTTTCAAGTTTGCCGGTGCGGCGGTTACGGCGACGAGGCGGGCTGCCGCCGATCATGCGCTCGATGTTGTCCACGCCGTACCATCGGATGCCGGGGATGAGCACGGCGGCACTCTGCCAAAATCGTCGGCGGACCGTTGCCGGTGAAGGTTTGGTTCCGCGACCGGTGGGAGCCCAGAGCGATTCGCCCGGTTTCCAGACGCCCGGCTCGCTGGTGGCCTGCTCCGGAGTGACGATGAGCCGATTTGGCGCCGGAGCCCCGTCGACCAACGCGCTGAATGCACCGCTGCCCGCGACCGCCTGCTTTCTCTTCGGCTTGGAAAGCAGCGGCTGACCGGGTTGCGGCTCGGGCTCCAGCGGGGTGGGTTCGGTCTCGACGGGTTCGGTTTCGATCGGTTCGGTTTCGATCGGTTCGGCAGTGGTCGATGAGACATCAATGGGTGCGTCGTCAATGGGCTCGGGCCTGGAGGCTTCGGCGGGGCTGGCTTTCGGTGCACTGGCCCTGACATCGACTGGTTCGTTGTCGACGGGTAAGGGGGGCACCGTCTTCTTGGTGCCTTTGCCCCCGACGTTGTTTTTGCCCCCGCCTTTGCGCTTGACTCTTTCTCCGTCTTTGCCCCCGCCTTTGACTTTGCCCTTGCCCTTGCCTTTGACTTTGCCTTTTTCTCCGTCTTTGCGTTTGACTTTGGGGTCGGGTTCGGGTTTGGGATCGGTCTCAACAAGTTCGGCTTCCAGGGGTTCTTCGGCTGGAGCCTTCGTGCCGACAACATCGGCCGGAAGGAGTTCACCCTCTTCGGGTTCGGCGTCGTCCTCGTCATCATCAAGGCCCCACATGTCGGTTCCCGACCACGGAACCGTGGTCGGCCCGCCATCGGCGTCGACCGCCATCGAGCGCACCACCGCGCCGTCGTGCCCTTCGGTATCGGATTCGGGCGGCGGCGGAAGCGTCAATCCATCGGTGCCCGGTGGGGGAGGAAGCTCGTCGTCGTCAAAGCCGGGCGGTGGCGGTGGGGTCGGAACGGTCTCCTGGCCCAGAAGGCCCCGCTCGTAGGTGTCGTAGGTGTCGACCCCCAGCAGGTTGGCGAATCCGACCGAATCCAAGGTGGGGTTTTCGGACGTGAGCTGGCCCCAGGTCTGGTTTGGCTGTTCAGGATCGGGGAACACGAAGTGGGACTGCGCCCAACTGGACACCCCCTGCGCGTCCACATAGGGCAGACCGGGTTGGGGAGCCGCAGGCAGCATGAGCTGACCTTGGGAGAATGCGGTGCGCCCCGGATCAAACTCCACCAGCTTCTCGTCGGGATAGCGGTAGATCCGAGGGATGAAGCGCCGATTTTTCAGCGGTTTGCCGAGCCAGTCGACGGCGATGGCAAGCACTGCGAGCACGATCATCAGAGCGGCAAAGATGGCCAGGAGTTGATTGGGACTCATCGCCCGCTGAACTCCGGTTCCCGCCGCTCGGCAAACGCGGCCCGGCCCGTCTCAAAATCCTCGCTCGCCCAGCAGTCACGAACCCGCCGGATCGCGGCATCGCGTTCAGCTCGTCCGGACGCGGCCGCTATCGACACTTTCGATGCGGTCTGGGAGAGCGGGGCCAGGGCACACATGGACCGAAGAAGTTCGTTGGTGGTTGAGACGAGCTCGGCCGCCGGGACCACCCGGTTGACCAGTCCCATTCGGCTTGCGTCGGCGGCGGTGAACCGATCCGCGGTCAGCAGAATCTCCGCCGCGTGCGCCGACCCCACAACTTCGACGAGGCGGTCGGTCCCGTCGACGGGGTAGCCAACACCAAGGCGGCCGGCCGGGATGCCAAATCGGGCCGAATCGGCGGCGATGCGAATGTCGGCAGCCAGTGCGGTGAGCAGCCCACCGCCAATGCACCATCCGTGGACCATCGCCACCACGGGCTTGGGCCCGTCAAGGAGCCGGCGAAGGGCCTGGGTGGTTCGGTCCGCACTCACACGATCGGACGGTTCGGTTGATGATGATTGACCGGCATCGGAACCGGAGAGATCGTTGATGTCTGCACCTGACGCGAAGGCCTTCTCACCCTCACCCCGGATCGCCACCACCCGCACGTCATCGGCGGCCATCAGGTGCTGGGCGGCCGCATCGATGGCACCAAACATTGCGCCGGATATGGCATTGTGCCGCTCGGGATTGTTGAGAATAATCCAGCCAACGTGGTCCTCAACAACGGCGCGCACCTTGGGTGTAGCGAGTTCAAGGGCGTAGGTCACCCGACAAATCTACCCAATGGCCACCGATCCGGGCAGGCAGTTCTCTACGACGAGGGCTCGAGGCTCAGATCCGCTCCAGTGCATCGCCATCGAAGATGGCGGCGGTTCCCTGCGCGTCGGCCAGAGTTGCCATTTCGGCGTCGGTTGGTGGCGCGGTTTCAGCAGCATCGGCGGCGGCGTCGGTGATGGTCTGCAACCACCGGGTGTCGCTGGATGTGTTCAGGAATACCGATGGGTGGCGGCCAAGAACCCACCGCACCGATTGGGCAATTGCATCGCGGTCCGAAAGGGGCTCGTACCAGCTGAACTTTGGGCCGTCGTGGTCAGCGGGCCACCGGCGCCGAGCAATGGACTTGATGGTCTGGGCGGCCACTCCCTGCCGAGCGCACACCTCCAGCAACTCCTCCACATCGGCCCGATAGGCCCGAAACTGCATCAACGACCAGTTGAGCGGGAACAGGACCGATGCGTAGTCAAACTCGGCCAGACTCCGCAGGTGCATGCGGGCGATGCGGAGGCCGTGGCCGGTGACTCCAATGTTGCCCACCAGGCCTTCGTCCCGGGCGGCAACCATGGCCTCGACAACACCGCCGGCGCGGTGCGCCTCGGCCCAGTCGTCCTCCTCCACGAGGTTGTGCAGTTGGATGAGGTCGACCCGGTCCACGCCCAGCCGCTCCAGGCTCATTTCCAACTGGGCCCGGGCGTCGGCGCCGTTTCGGATCCCGGTCTTGGTGGCCAGGAAGAACTTGTTGTGATGCGCGGCCAATGATGACCGCATCGCCGGTTCGGACTCGCCGTAGGACGCGGCAGTATCCAGATGGTTGACGCCGGCGGCCAGGAGCTGATCGATGATCTTGTCGGCCCGTTCGGCTTTGCCGTCGCCCAGAGCGGCGGCGCCAAAGATGATGCGCGAGCTCTGGTGACCGGTCGAACCGAATGGAAGTTTCTCAATCATGGACCGAGGCTAGGCCATTGGTTTGGCGTGCTCCGACGCGCCGTAGGTCGGGTCGACCTTGTCGAACTGGGCGGCGACGCGGGCCGATGCGTTGGCGTACCGCTCTCGAATGTCCACCCGGTCGATGCCAGCAGTTGGGCTGACCATCGTTGCGGTGCCAAGACTCCATCGACGTTGGATGTCATCGACGGTGGTGCCTTCGGCGACTGCGGCGGCCTGGACGCAGGCTCCGGTTGCCACATGTTCCCCGTTGGCGTGAACGGCAATGGGCGCCCCCCACAGGTCGGCCATGATCTGTTGATAGGCCGTGGAGCGGGCGCCGCCGCCGATCAGGTGCAGGGTGCCGTCGATCGGCACATCGGCGTCACGGAGCGCATCCACCCCATCGAGTAGTCCGCAGGCCACCCCGGAATGCGCGGCTCGGGCCAGTTCGCCGCGAGTGGTGTCGGTCCGCAGTCCCACAAACTCCCCGGAAGCAAGGGGGAGGTTGGGGGTACGTTCGCCATCGAAGTAGGGCACCAGGACGGGGGCGGTGGATTTCCGGTCGGCCTGAAGCGCCAGCGTGGCCAGACCGGTGGCGTTGGTGCCCAGCCATCGGGCGACGGTGTCGGTCACTTTGGTGGCGTTCAATGTGGCGATCAACGGAAGGAATCGACCGGTTGCATCGGCAAACCCGGCGACCGCACCCGAGCGGTCCACGGTTTGGGTCTCCGAGACCGCATAGGCGGTGCCCGATGTGCCCAGCGAGACCGCCACATCGCCGGGTCGTAGCCCGATCCCGAGGGCGGCGCCCATGTTGTCTCCGGTGCCCGGTCCAATCACGCAGGACTTTGACAGGCCAAACGCCTCAGCAATATCGGACCGAATGATGCCAGCGGATTCGGACGGTCCGAGCACTGTTGGCAAGCGGGGGATCCACGCTTCGGCGTCGGGGACAGCATGGTCGAGAAGATCGGAACGGTAACCAACGCTGCTGGACCACCAGCCGGTCCCGGAGGCATCGCCGCGATCGGTCACGTGATTGCCGCTCAACATCCACGTCAGCCAGTCGTGCGGGAGCATGACTTTGGCCACCCGCTCCAGGTTCTCGGGCTCGTTTTCGGCCAGCCATGCCAACTTGGTGATGGTGAAGCTGGCAACCGGCACCAGACCGCAACGGTTGGCCCACGCTTCGGGGCGGAATGTGGATCGCAGGCGCTCGGCCTGCGGGGCCGAGGTCGTGTCGTTCCAGAGTTTGGCCGGGCGGATGACCGTGGAGTGCTCGTCGACGACCACCAGTCCGTGTTGTTGACCCGCAACCGAGATCCCCACCACCTCGTCAAGATGGCTGTCGACCTGCCCCAGGGCCTCGCCCAGCGCCGCCATCCAGGCGTTGGGGTCCTGCTGCGAAGCAGGCGGGGTGGTTGGTGGGTGTGCTCCTGAACCGCTGGCAACCAGGGTCCCGGTCAGGACGTCGCGCAACTCCGCCTTGGTTGACTGGGTGGACGAGTCAATGCCGCAGACAAGTTTCATGCACCGAGATTAGGACGACGCGCACCGGGAGGATCGCAGAGGCGGCGCTGGGCCAGGACCTTAGAAGGCCACCTCTTCGATGTCGCCGTCCCAGAAGTCGTGGTTGTCGATCCATTCAGGCGACGCTTCGGCCAGCGTTGGTGCACCGTGCCGAACCTGGAACCGACCAAAGAGTTCTTTGCCGACGCCGCTGGTGAACAGCAGCGCCAGGGTGGTCAGAGCAACGATCGCGAAGGCGACAATGAGAATGGCGGCAGACATGGGCGAACATGGACCTTAGACAGGCGCGGTGACAGTGTCACCTTGACCCGTTGCTCGTGTTGCTACTGATGCTCAAAGTGGCAGGTGAGCAGGATTTCTCCTGTTTCCGGCGGTCAATTGCGTGGCCCAGGGGACCGTCGACCGCTTCGAGACGCCAGCAGTGCACCGGTGATGGTGAGCGCGGCGCCGGCAATGGCCATGGCGCTGACCGCGTCATTGCGGAACACCACGCCAAGGATCAACGACACCACCGGAATCAGATAGGTGATGAACGAGCCCCGGATGGCGCCGATCCGGCCGACAAGGGTGGCCATGATCCAGTACGCAATACCGGTACCGAGCACCCCCAGCACAATGGTGGCCGCCAGCGAACCCCGGCGCCATTCGTTGCCACCCCATCCCACGAGCGCCCAGGGAACGGTCCACAACGTGGCCAGTCCGAGCACCCAGCTCATCAGGTGGATGGCGCCGTAGCGCTGCTGCATGGGCGCCGCAATGGTGATGGCCACGCCGTAACACAGGGTCGCCCCCAGCACCATGAGTACCCCCTTCAGCTCCGAGGACCCGCCGCCCCCCGCCCCCAGCGAAATGAGGCTGATGCCAACAAAGCCCAACGCGATGCCCAGCAGTTGCTCTCGCCCCGGGCGGCGTCGAAGAAACAGGACCGAGATCAGGGCTACGAAGACGGGGGTGCCGCCATTGAGAAGGCCGGTGACTGCGGAGTTGATGTGTTGTTGTGCCAGCGGAAACAAGGTGAAAGGAACGGCAACCCACAGCAGCGAAAGAACAAGGATGCGAGGCCAGTCTTCGGGTGCGATCCGGGCCCGGACGGGTAGGAGGGTCCGCATGCCCCAGAGGGTCGCGGCGCCAAGCCCAACTCGACCGAGCGTGACGGTGGAGGGAACCAGCCCTTCGAGAGCGAAAGCGATCAGTAGAAACGACGCGCCCCAGATCACCGAGATGCTGATGAACAAGAGCCAGTCGCCGCTGGTGAAGTCTCCGGTGTTGTCCGCCTCGGAGTCGGTGAACACCCGGGGTCGGGAGAGCTCATTGGGCGCAGGCACCGCCGGACTGTACTTGCCGGCCCACAATCTGGCGAGCGGTTGCTGGTCATCGCCAGGTATCCGCGTTCGGCGCCGCCCATCGACCGAAACTGTCAGAGGCGGTCCGTACGGTCTTTGGTGTACCCCCCCGGCCAATCCCGTCCTGTCCTTTCGCCATCGCCCACCGTTTCTTATCGTTGCGTACGATGGCCTCAACTCACTGAGCACCCATGACTGAAAAGACGCCAGCCCCACCGCCCCCCGCTCCGGTTTCTTCGGGCCGCACCACCACTCGGTCGTTCGGGACCTCCAAACGCGAGAGTCACGATGCATCCGGGTTCTACGCCCGTTTTGTGCCGCCCACCATCTCCGACGATGACACCGTGGTGGCGCCCGATGACCGGCCGCAGCGAAACGCCTTCCTTCATGGCGATGCCCGGAATCTGTTGGCCGACGAGACCCTGGTTCGCAACAGCTCGGTGGCACTGGTGGTCACGTCGCCGCCGTACTTCGTGGGCAAGACCTATGAGGAGGCCATGGGCCAGGGCCACGTGCCAGCGGAGTACTCCGAGCATCTGGCCAGCCTCCATGAGGTGTTTGCCCGGTGCGCAGACAAGTTGGAGCCCGGCGGCCGCATCGCGGTGAACGTTGCCAATCTTGGGCGTAAGCCCTATCGCTCTCAAGCTGCGGACATCATCCGGATCTTCGAGGACCTCGGCCTGCTGGTGCGCGGCGAGATCATCTGGAAGAAGGGTGATGGTATGAACAGCTCCACCGCCTGGGGCTCGTTTCAGAAGCCGTCCAACCCGGTGCTGCGGGACTTGACCGAACGCATCGTTGTGGCCAGTAAAGGTCGCTTCGACCGAGCGCTCTCCAGCCGTAAGCGAGAAGAATTGGGTCTCCCGTCGGAAGGTTCGATCTTCAAAGAAGAGTTCATGAGCGCCACCAAGGACGTCTGGGAGATCCCGGCCGAAAGTGCCACGCGGGTCGGTCATCCCGCGCCGTTTCCGGTGGATCTGCCCAAGCGGCTCATCGACCTGTACACGTACCGCAACGATCTGGTACTCGACCCGTACATGGGGTCGGGGTCCACGGCGGTGGCGGCCATTCGCAAAGGCCGGGAGTTCGTCGGATGTGACACCGACACCGACTTCATTGCTTTGAGCAAGCAACGCGTTGTCGATGAGCGGGCTCGACTCAAAGAGCACGAAGACCGGCGGGAGAAATTCCGGGTGGTCGTGCCCGCGGTCAAGCCACCGAAGTCCACCACCGCCAATGCCACGGTCACCCAGATGAGCGCCATCGCGCAAGGTCAGAAAGCCGAAGAAATTGCGGCCGTCGTCCTGAACGAGTGCGGGTTCACGGTGGTCAAGACCAAAGCCAAGTTGCGCAGCGGTCCGGTCATCGACATTGTCGCCAACGATCGTGACGGCAACCCATGGCACTTTGATGTCACCGGCGCCTTCACCAGCGAACGTGATGGCCTGCGTCGCACCGACACCGTGTGGAAGTCGCTTGGCAAGGCTGCCGTCCGAAAGGTCGACGACCTGGCCGAAGACGGCAAAGTCCGCTACGTGTTGTTGACCACCTCCCTTCCACCAGGCGGCGCGGGCCTGAAAGCCCTGCGGTCGGCTCAGAAGGGCGACGTCATCTGGGACGCGCTGGAGATGTTGGCCGAAGAACACCAGGTGCGGTTGGCCGCCTACGCCGACGGCATTGTTGACCAGCCCCGCCCCATTGGTGCCAGCCAGCCCGACGCACTGTTCTGATCGGGGACCGGACCCATGTCAACGCCCGACGAGCACCAAACACCACCGCAATCACAGCGGCAAACACCACCGCAATCATCACCGCAATCATCACCGCACGATCATCGGCCGTCCCGCGGTCCAGACATCGGTCGACCACACGGTCGGGCCGCCCACCCATCGGCTTCGGTTCTGTCCCTATCCACCGGGTTGTCCATCTCCAGGGAGCGCCGTCAGGCCTTTGCTCCCGGTGCCTATGCGGTGGTGAAGTCTGACCCGCCGCTGGTCTTTCTGGCCGACAACGCCACCGTCATTTCCCGGCTGGTTGCCCTCAAGGTGGTTGCTCGGGAAGACCCCGCATCTTTCACCGGTTCGCAACTGGACCAGGTTCGGCGTCATCTGCTGCGGGAGCGATGGGCCGAAGCGGTCATGGTGTGGATGAGCGCCACCGACACCCATATCGATGTCTACGAGGAATACGTGCCGGTGTGGACCGACGACGACCTCAACGCGGACGTGGCGTCCATGGAAATCCGGATGGCCCGCCTCTTCACCGAACCCGGGGAGAGATGACGCCCGGGCCGGTTGGCCACTAGCTTCAGCTCATGGCCGCGGTCCGCACGGAAGTCACCGAAATCGTCACCGGACTGGCCATGCTCGGCTACCGCGATCTTGACGAGGCGTTGCTGGTCCGACCCCGGTCAGTCGTCAACGTCACCGACCAACATTTCGAGCGACTTCTGGCCGCCCGACATGCCGGAACCCATGATCGGGAGTTCGCGACCGCCTGGGACAACGGCCATGTCTTCTCCCGGTCTGAGGACGGGCTGCGGGGCCGTCCACCGTGGAACGTGGAGTGGAAAGGTCCGCACAGGCCGCCGGGGTATGAACAGGTGCCGGCTGACCTCCGCATCGACCACGTCTATCTGGTGTCGTGCAAGTACGGCAGCTCCATTCTTCACAACGCGGGGCCAGCCCACCTGTTTGAGCGGTCGCTGGCCGAGAAGCGAGTGGAGCGGGGCCACGATTGGTTCGTTTCCACCGCCCCTGAGGCGTACCAGGAGTTCTACCAGGCGTGCGTCACGGCGGCCGAGGTCGACGATATGCCGGATTCGGTCCTGGGCTTGGAGAAGGAACATCGCCTTCGCCTCAAAGCTGCCCTGCCCAAACGGGGTCGGCTCCCGGACAGAGCTCAGCGGCTCTATCAGGACTTCAGCCTGGCGGTGGCTCGGGAGTCGGCCGAGCGGTGGCTGGCCAACCTCGGAACCAAAGCCCGACGCGAAGACATGCTGTGGCGGTTGCTTCGTTTGCAGGCGGCGCCATATTTCGTGCTGGGGGCCACGACCGCGGGCCAACCACTCCGCTACCGGGTCGGGACCCCATGGGATTTCCGGAACGGGTTTGAAGTCCGGGCCTTCGACGTCTGGCCCGATGCCGCCGGCCAGCCGATGGTGAAGTGGCGGGCCGAGGTCACCAATCGCGCGTCTGCGGAACGCACCGCGGTTGACGGCCACGTGGAGATTCGGTGGACGCACGGTCGGTTCTCGGGCGCACCGGAGGCCAAAGTTCACCTGGATACCCATCCCCACAACGTGGCCGGTTATTTTCCGCTCCAGTGACAACAAGGGACAACGCTGCAATGACCACGACGACCGACTCGAACTGCATTTTCTGTCAGATCATTGCCCAGGACCTGCCGGCCCATGTGGTGTTTCGAGACGAGCACGCCATGGGTTTCCTTGATATTTCGCCGCTGTTCCCCGGCCACACCCTGGTGGTGCCACTGGACCATCACGTGACGCTCGCCGACCTTCCTGCGGACTCGGTCGAACCACTGTTCTCGCGAGCCCGGCGACTGTCCGGACTCATGCACGACTTTGGCGCGCAGGGGTCGTTTGTGGCGATGAACAACATCGTCAGTCAGAGCGTTCCGCACCTGCATGTTCACGTGGTGCCCCGCACCAAAGGTGATGGTCTTCGCGGGTTCTTCTGGCCCCGCACCACCTACGAAGACGACGCCCACGCGGCCGCCGTTGCGGCCGAGCTTGCTGAACTCTGGGACCCGTCGTGAGCACCGACCACCGGCGGGTGGTGGCTGGCGTCGATGGTTTCGGCGGCGGCTGGGTGGTCGCCATCGTCACGTGGACTGACAAGCCTGGTGAGTCCAACCGGGTTGACGGACGCATCCAGGTGGTTGATCACGTTTCCAACGTGATGGCGATGACCGGGGATTGTGCAGTTATTGGGGTGGACATGCCAATGGCGTTGCCGGAGTCGGGCGTCCGCCCCAGCGACCATGAGCTCCGCGCGTGGCTCGGCAAGGCATCGCGCTCGCTTTTTTACACCCCAACCCGAGCGGCAATGACCGCTCACAATCATGCCGATGCGGTGACCCGCAACAAAGCAGCCGGTGGGAAAGGGCCCTCTGCGCAAGGGTGGGGATTGGCGGCGAAGATTCGGGAGGTTCGCAGCACGCTTGGCCCAGACCCGGATCCAAGGTTTGTCGAAGTTCACCCGGAGTCCTCGTTCCTCATGCTGCACAACGAGGTTCATCTGGCCTCCAAAAAAAGTGCCCAGGGGATCGGCCAACGGATGGAACTGTTGCAGGAGTGGGGCGTCGACCCGGTCCGGCTCCTTGGGTCGTGCGGAGCTGGACCCAGGGCCGACGATGTTCTGGACGCCCTCGCCGCTGCCTGGACTGCGCAGCGCGTCGCCGCTGAACAAGCCCGATGGTTTGGCCCCCGAAGGCCCGATGATCAAGGCTGGTGTGCTGCGGTAGCAGTGTGACAACGCCGCGGTTGCTCAGCTGGCCGGGACGAAGTTGACCTCGTACAGGCTGTCCCACAGCTTCCCGGTCAGCCAGAACGTGGCCGTGAGTTCGTCGTAGGCAATGCCGTTGAGGACCGCATTGCTTTCAAATGGTCGGGGCTGTTCCAGAGCCGATCCGTCCACCACGGTGATGACTGCGCCGGTGGTCGGATCGATTTCGACGATCATGTCCGTGAGGAACACGTTGCCCCACACGGTGTCGTCAACACACTCAAGCTCGTTGACCCGGGCCAACGGCACTCCTTCGAGCACGATCTCAACCGATCCAAGCGGGGCAAACGTCTCGGGGTCACGGAAATGGAGGCGGTCGCCGCCGTCGGTCATGACCAGCCGGTCACCGTCGTGGCACAGGCCCCAACCTTCGGAGTCCTCGTAACGGAACTCGCCGATCTTTTCCAAGGTGTCCGCATCCCAAATCAGCGCGATGCCCTCGGTATAGGTCAGCTGCACGAATTGATCGCCAACCAGCGCCAAACCTTCCCCGAAGACATCATTGGATTCAACCGACTGCACCGTTGCACCGGTTGATCGATCGATCTCCAGCAGGCGGGTCGTTGACGGGCCGAACCGTCCCGTGCTCTCAAAAATGCGACCGTCGTGAATCACCAGACCTTGCGTGAAGTTGTTGGGGTCGTGAGGGACCTCGCGAAGAACCTGGATGCTCAGGCGTTCAGGAACCACCAATGCGGGATTGGGGGCCGTCGTTGGCTCGGGCGCCGCCGACTCGGTCGCCGGAGCGGGCGCAGGATCGGCGGGAACCGCTGTCGCCTCGGTGATCGCCTGTTCCTCCGCAGTCAGGGGCGCAACCGTCGGGATACGTTCGCCGCTGTCCTCCAGGCGGGTCTGCACCGTGCTGGCACAGGCCGATCCCACCAGCGCCAGCACCACCATGGTGATCACCATGAGGGGCATGGGCGCAAGAGAACACAACCGAAATCGAAGCGAAGTCACAGGCCTTGACCCTATGGGACCCGGGCACCAGGCGCTTGGCGCCCGGAGGGGGATGAGCGTGGTGCGTGCCGTTTCAACCAACGGTTGCACCGCACTAGCTTGGGCGGATGGTTCACATTCACACGAGTCCCTTTCCCGACGTCGAAATTCCCAACGTCCCAATCAGCGAATACGTCCTCAGCGGCGCGTTGCAGTTCCCGGACAAGGTAGTGCTCCTCGACGGCCCAACCGGACGGAGCTACACCGCTCAGGCGTTTGCCGACGCCGTGGGACAACTGGCCGGCGGGCTGGTCGAATGGGGCATTGGTGTGGGGGACGTCGTGGCCATCATGTCGCCCAACATTCCCGAGTACGCCGTCGTGTTTCATGCCATCCTCACTGCCGGAGGAACCGCAACCACGCTCAACCCCACCTACACCGCGCAGGAACTTCGTCACCAGCTCCAGGATTCCGGGGCCGTGATGATGCTCACCGTGGAACCGGTGTTGGCAGTGGCCAAAGAGGCGGTCGAAGGAACCAGCGTTCGTGAGACCTTCATGATGGGAGGACCCGAAGACGGGTGTCGCTCGGTCATGGAATTGTTCGGCGAAGCCATCACCCAGGTGGAGGTTGACCCGGCCGAACACATTGCGGTGCTGCCCTACTCCTCGGGCACCACCGGTCTTTCCAAAGGCGTCATGCTGACTCACCGGAACCTGGTGGCCAACATCTGCCAGACGAGCCCTGTTTTTGACTACGCCGACGACGACGTGGCTTTCGCGGCGCTGCCGTTCTTTCACATCTATGGCATGCAGGTGTTGATGAACGCCCTGATTGCGGAGGGAGTGACGGTGGTATCGGTTCCCCGATTTGACCTGGTGCAGGCGCTTGAGTTGGTCCAGGAGCACAAGATCACCTACTTCTTCGCCGTGCCGCCCATGGTCCTGGCCTTCGCCAAACACCCCATCATCGACAACTACGACATGTCTTCGGTCAAGGTCGTCTTTTCGGGTGCCGCACCGCTGAGCGGCGAGTTGGGAATTGAAGCCCAGACCCGTATCGGGGCGACGGTTGTGCAGGGGTATGGAATGACCGAGCTCTCACCGGTCAGTCACGCCACGCCCATCACCAACGTCAAGCCGGGCTCCAGTGGTGTCACCGTCGCCAACACCGAATGCCGCATTGTTGACACCGACAGCGGCGAGGACCTTGGCTTCGACGCCGAAGGCGAGCTCTGGGTCCGTGGGCCGCAGGTGATGAAGGGGTACTTCGGCAATGCCGACGCCACCGACGCGACCGTGGACAGCGATGGCTGGCTGCACACCGGTGACGTGGCCAAGTTTGACAGCGACGGCCACATTTACATTGTCGACCGCGTGAAAGAACTGATCAAGTACAAGGGGTTTCAGGTGCCACCGGCCGAGCTGGAAGCGCTTCTTCTGACGCACCCGGCCATCGCCGACGCCGCCGTCATAGGTATCGCCGATCCCGAGGCTGGGGAACTGCCAAAGGCGTTCGTCGCGCTCCAGGCGGGCGCCGAACTGAGCGCCACCGAGGTGCAGGACTTCGTGAAGCCCCAGGTTGCGACCTACAAACAGATTCGCATCGTTGAGTTCATTGACGAAATCCCCAAGTCGGCATCCGGCAAGATCCTGCGTCGCTATCTGCGCAACCGCTGACCGCTGACAGCGGATCGCGGACCGATGAACGAACTGACGCGTCGTTGACCGTCTGGCACTGGCTGTTGTTGTCCGGCGCGGGGCTGGTCGCCGGCGCCAACAACTCGGTGTCAAGCGGCGGGAGTTTCTTCACCTACCCCGCCATGCTGTTTGTCGGCTTGGAACCGCTGACCGCATCGGTTACCACCCTGGCTGCGCTCACGCCCGGAAACCTGGCCGCCATTCCCGAGTTCTGGCCCGAAGTCACCAATCAGCGGGCACGGTATGGGCCGCTCATGGCGGCGGTGATCCCGGGTTCGATCGTCGGCATCGTTCTGCTCTTTTGGACCGGCGCCGACCTGTTCGATCAGATGGTCCCGTGGCTGATCCTCACTGCGACCTTTCTGTTTGCGGTGAGCCCATGGATCCGCACCTGGGCTGAGGCATCCGCGCCATCCTTGACCCAGGGGGCAATGGGGACCGCAATCACGGTGGCTCTGGCCGTGTACCTGACCTTCTTCGGTAGCGGCGTCGGCAACCTGTTTCTGGCGCTGCTGATCATTCGCGGTTTTGGTGACTTCCTGAGTGCCAATGCCGCCAAGAACGTGGTCATGACCACAGGGACGGTCCTGGCGTTGGTCGTCTACGGCGTGGCGGGCCTGGTGGCGTGGTGGCACCTGCTACCAGTATTCGTCGGAAGCGCGATTGGTGGTCGGGTGGGGTCGCGGTGGGCGCGTTCGATTCCCCTGCGGTGGCTGCGTGGCTTCATCATCGGATTCGGGTGCCTGGTGGCCGCGTGGCAGTTTTTGACCTAGAAGTTGTCTCAGGCGACCGAACCGTCAGCGGTCATTCGCTCGATGTCTTCGCGGCTGTAGCCCAGCGATGCCAGAACCTCGGTGGTGTGCTCACCCAGTCTGGGGGCGAGCGCAGTTGGGGCCCACGCGGTGCGTTCGAAGTCCACCGGCGTGGCGATCATGGCGGTCGTGGCCAGGCCATCGGGTACATTCACGATTCCCCCTGACGCCCAGGTCTGTTCGTCGGCGAGGAGATCCTCGGGCGAATTGATGGGAGCCCAGAAGAAGTCGGGTTCGGTGGCGAATACCTCGGCCCAGTCGTCAAGACTCCTCGTCGTGAAGATCTCATCGAGCATGGCGATCAGCTCTTCGGCGTTCTCATAGCGGCCGCGGGCCTCGGCAAAGCGTTCGTCAGTCAGCCACTCGGGTCGGCCGACTGCTCGACACAGTGGCGGCCAGTGACGGTTGCCGTCCAGGCCGGTGATCCAGAACCGTCGCCCGTCGCCGGCTTGGTAGTTGTTCATCGCCGGGTTGGCGGTCCTGGTGCGGTTACCAAGACCAATCGGCAATCCCCACATGAGCATGGCGTTGAGGTCAAAGCTGACCGTGTACATGCCTTCACGGAACAACGACGTCGACACCATCTGGCCCTGCCCGCTTTTCTCGCGTTCAAACAACGCCGCGCTGATGGCGGCGGCTCCGGCCATACCGGCGTTGTGGTCGCCCATCCCGCCCCGCTGAAACGGCGGGGGTTCGCCCTCGTCGGAGAGCAGGTGGGCAATGCCGGCCCGTGACCAAAAGGCGGCAACGTCATATGCCGGTCGATTGACATCAGGACCGTCGAGGCCGTACCCGGTGATGTGGCAGTACACGAGCCGGGGATGGTTGGCTTTGAGGGTGTCCCAGTCGAGCCCAAGGCCTTGCAGCGCGGCCAGCCGAAGGTTGGTGATGAAGACGTCGGCGTCGGCCAACAGCCTGGCGGCGATCTCTCGCCCATCGTCGGTGGTCAGGTCGACGGCAACGGACTGTTTACCGCGATTGTCCATCTCAAAGATGGGGTTGGTCGGCATGTCAGCGCCCAACATCTTCTGGAACATGCGGGACGGGTCGCCGGCTCCGGGCGGCTCGAGCTTGACAACGTCAGCGCCCCAGTCGGCCATGAAACCACCGGCGGCCGGGCCCGCAATCCAGACCCCCAGCTCAACAACCTTGATCCCCGTCATTGGTCCTGTCATGGGGTCATCGTAGGGGACCGGAGAAATGCCGCCGGTAGGAGATGGGAGGAGCAGATAAAAAGCGAAAGAGCCGGCCCCGAAGGACCGGCTCTTGTCGTTGACTGCGAGGTGTGTCAGCTGTGCTGGCGGCGGGTGGATACAAACAGGCCACCGGCCAGAAGAATGGTTCCACCAATGACCAGCAGGAGACTGGATTCGACACCGGTCTCGGCAAGGCTGTCATCTTCCATGGCTTCTTCTTCCATGGCTTC